>UMAX01003374.1_pt1 | contig 267997 bp, 238 predicted proteins | sample 1963821 | NCBI WGS metagenome assembly UMAX01 (sample SAMEA4835927, study PRJEB28245) | human gut metagenome | biome: gut microbiome; material: fecal sample | place: Denmark | collected 2008 | reverse complement strand
GCATGGGAGGCATTTGTAATTGAAAAGGTAGGAGATTCAACTTCCAATGCGTCATCTAATGCAAAGGCAACTTTCTGTGAGCATTCAGATTATGGTGGATGGTCAGTTTCATTAGGCGAAGGAAAATATGATTATAGTGCCATGATTGCAGCGGGAATTAAAAACGACCAGATTTCATCAGTTAAAGTTCCTGACGGATATAGAGTAATATTATATAATGATGCAGGATTTTCAGGAGGGGCTAAAACACTTTTACAGGATGCATCAGGACTGGGAGACTTTAACGACAAAACATCATCTATAATTATTGAAAAAGTTGACAGAGTTAATTTTAATAACGCAGATACATATATTACATCAATTGCCAATGGAAAAGTTGTTTGTGCTGAAAACGGAGGTAGTGATACTATTGTAGCTAACCGTTCATCATGTGGTGGAGCATGGGAATCATTCCAAATAGTTACAAATGACGATGGAACAGTATCCTTAAGATCAGTTTCTAATGGAAAATATGTGTGTGCTGTAATTGATGAGAAATGTCAGCTATTACCAAGAAGTGATAGCATAGGAACATGGGAAAAGTTCATTATTGAAAAAATATCCGATGGTGAATATGCATTATATTCCATAGCTAACGGTAAGTATGTTCAGGCTAATCTAAATGATGGTGGTAAGTTATATGCTATAAGTGATACTGTTGCAGGAGCATGGGAAGCATTTAAGATTAACAAACTTTAACAAAATGTATATGTAGTTTAAATTACAAAAGGGACACCTCAATAATGGTGTCTCTTTTTATATTGCAAAGTTTTCAATTACATCTTAAAAATTTTATATGTAAAAAGGCATTAATTCGCCAAATTTAGAAAAGTAATAAACAACCCCAGTCATTCTTTTTATTTCTATTCATGTTTATAATGAACAGTGAAAAGGAAATCTTACAAGAAAAATGGAGGAGTATATGAGATACGGACATTTTGACAATGAGAAAAAAGAGTATGTTATAGATAATGTAGCATTACCTGCATCATGGACTAATTATCTCGGAGTAAAAGATACATGTGTCGTTATAAATCATACGGCAGGCGGATATATGTTTTACAAATCGCCGGAATATCACAGGGTTACAAGATTTAGGGGAAATGCAGTTCCAATGGACAGACCGGGGCATTATGTATATATAAGGGATAATGACAATGGAGACTATTTTAGTATTTCATGGCAGCCGGTAGGGAAGCCTCTTGATAAGGCACAGTACAAATGCCGTCACGGACTTTCTTATTCCATATATGAGTGTCTTTACGACAAAATAAAAGCAAGTCAGAGAATGACGGTTCCCATGGATGATGATGTAGAATTATGGGATGTTGTAATAAAAAATACTGATGATAAGCCAAGAAACCTAAGCATTTTTTCATACTGTGAATTTTCATTCCATCATATTATGATTGATAATCAGAATTTCCAAATGAGTTTGTATTGCGCAGGTTCATCCTACGAGGATGGAGTTATAGAGCATGATTTGTTCTATGAAGAGTTTGGGTATCAGTATTTCACATCAAATTTTGAGCCGGATGGATTTGATTGTTTAAGGGATAAATTCATCGGTTTGTATCATACAGAAGACAATCCTATAGCAGTTGTTAATGGAAAATGCAGTGGCTCTTTTGAAAAGGGAAACAACCATTGTGGTTCTTTACAAAAAAATATCATTCTTGAGCCGGGCGAAGAAATACGTTTAGTATTTATGCTGGGAGAAGGTAATAGAGAAAAAGGAAAAGAAATAAGGGAAAAATATTCTAACTTTGAAAATGTGGATAATTCATATAAGCAGTTAGAAGAATATTGGGCAGATAAAATGTCCCGTCTTCAGATTAATACACCAAACGAAGGCATGAATACCATGATTAATATCTGGAATTTATATCAGTCTGAAGTTAACATTATGTTTTCAAGATTTGCTTCCTTTATTGAGTTAGGCGGAAGAACAGGATTAGGATACAGGGATACGGCACAGGATTCCATGACTATTCCTCATTCAAATCCGGAAAAATGTAAAGAAAGAATTCTACAGCTTCTAAACGGACTGGTATCAGAGGGCTATGGATTACATTTATTCTCCCCGGAATGGTTTGAAAAGAAAGAGGAAAAGAAAAAGCCTTTCAAATCACCAACGGTTATTCCGGGAATTAATAAAAAAGACATTATTCACGGTATAGAAGATGCATGTTCAGATGATGCATTATGGTTGATACCATCTATAGTTGAATACATAAAGGAAACAGGAGATTTAGCCTTTGCTGACAGGGAAGTTGATTATGCAGATAAAGGAAGAGACCGTGTATATGACCATATGAAGAGTATACTTGATTTTTCTGACAGAGAAGTAGGAAAGACCGGTGTGTGTAAGGGGCTTAGGGCTGACTGGAATGACTGTCTTAATTTAGGCGGTGGAGAAAGTGCAATGGTTTCATTCCTTCATTATTGGGCAATTAACAGCTTTTTAGAGTTGGCAGGATATTTAGGAAGAGATGATGACGTAGAAAAGTATACAGCCATGGCATGTAAGGTTAAAAAAGTATGCGAAACACAGCTTTGGGACGGAGACTGGTATATAAGAGGAATAACAAAGAATCTTAAGAAAATCGGAACAAAGAATGATGTGGAAGGAAAGGTTCATTTGGAAAGTAATGCCTGGGCAGTTTTATCAGGAGCTTCTGATTATGAACGGGGCATAAAGGCAATGGACAGTGTTCACAAGTACCTTGCAACAAAATACGGAATTATGCTTAACGCACCATCATATACAGTTCCGGATGATGACATTGGATTTGTTACACGAGTATATCCGGGAGTAAAGGAGAATGGTTCTATATTCTCTCATCCAAATCCATGGGCATGGGCTGCTGAATGTGTCCTCGGACGTGGTGACCGTGCAATGGAATATTACAATTCACTTTGTCCGTATAACCAGAATGATATGATTGAAATCAGGGAATCAGAGCCTTATTCCTACTGTCAGTTTATTATGGGGAAGGATCACACAGCCTTTGGCCGTGCAAGACATCCGTTTATGACGGGTTCCGGTGGATGGTCATATTTCTCGGCAACAAGATATATGCTAGGTATCAGACCTGATTTTGACAAACTGGAAATCAATCCATGTATACCGGCAGACTGGAAGCAATTTTCTGCAGTAAGAAAATGGAGAGGAGCTACTTATAATATCACAGTACTTAATCCTGATGCTGTTATGAAAGGAGTTAAGGAAATAAAGGTAAATGGTGAAATTGTTCCTGAAATAAAGGTATTACCGGAAGGAACCGTAAATGAAATAGAAGTGGTTTTAGGATAAAAGTTATAAGAAAGGAAGGAAACTATGATTAAGTTTGGAACCGGTGGATGGAGAGCAGTTATTGGTGATGAATTTATCAAATCTAACATTCAGTTATTAGCAAAGGCTATGTGCAACAAAATGAAGGCTGAAAATAAGACAGATAAAGGAATTATAATTGGTTATGACAAAAGGTTTTTGTCAAAGGAAGCAATGCAGTGGATGGGACAGGTATTTGCAGCTGAAGGTATTGAAACTTTACTTGTAAATAAATCAGCACCAACACCTCTTCTTATGTTTTATGTAGAAAAGCATGAATTGCCTTACGGAATGATGGTTACTGCAAGTCATAACCCTGCAATTTACAATGGTGTAAAGGTATTTACATATGGTGGTAGAGATGCAGATGAGCATCAGACAAAAGAAATAGAGGATTATGCTTCAAAAATTAATCCGGATGATATTAAGGAAATGGATTATGAGGAAGCAAAAAAGGAAGGACTTATAAAGGAAGTATATCCTTTAAATGAATATTTAGATAACATCATTGCAGCTGTAGATATGAAAAAAATCAAGGAAGCAGGATTAAGAGTGGCTCTTGATCCAATGTATGGGGTATCTGAAATACCTCTTAAGACATTACTTCTTACGGCAAGGTGTGATGTAGAAACAATTCATGACAGACATGATACACTTTTTGGCGGAAAACTCCCATCACCTACGGCATCAACATTAAGAGGTCTGATAACAAGAGTTATGGATTATAACTTTGATATTGGTATAGCTACAGATGGTGATGCCGATAGGATAGGTGTTATAGATGATACAGGAAGATTTTTGCATCCAAATGATATACTTGTGTTATTATATTATTATCTGGTAAAATACAAGGGATGGCATGGAGCTGTAGTTAGAAATGTAGCTACAACCCATATGCTTGACAAGGTTGCAAAGAAATTTGGCGAGGAATGTTATGAAGTGCCGGTTGGTTTTAAGTACATTTCAGCAAAAATGACAGAAGTTAATGCTGTAATTGGTGGTGAGTCATCCGGTGGTCTGACGGTTAGAGGACATATAAATGGAAAAGACGGTATATATGCTGCAATGCTTCTTATTGAGATGATTGCTGTAACCGGAAGAAAAATTTCAGAAATCTATAAGGATATTGAAGCAGAATGCGGAAGTATCTACATGGAAGAGAGAGATTACAAGTTTAGTCCTCAAAAGAAAGAAGAAATTCATGAACTTTTAATGATTGAAAAGAAGTTACCGGAATTGCCATATGAAATAGATCATGTATCCTATATGGATGGATGCAAGGTATACTTTAAGAATGGTGGCTGGGTAATTGGAAGATTCTCGGGTACAGAACCTCTTATTAGAATTTTCTGTGAAATGCCTGAGAAGGATGATGCGATTAAAGTATGTGAAATATTTGAAAAATTCCTTGGCCTGAAATAATAAATAGACGTTAAGGAGAATTATTAGGACAATGGACAAGGCAGGAAAAAACGGAAAGATGTCAACAAAATTCAACAATATCAAGGCTTCATTTAATGTAAATCAGTTTAAACAATCTGATTTAACAAGGGGAATGATAAGGGTTATTTTAATGTGTTGGTTTATACCGTGTCTTGCTTTGGCTATTGTTCTTTTTTATGTGGCAGAAACCAAAACTAACGAGCAGATAAATGATACTGTAAATACTTCCATGGAGAATGCTGCTGAAATTTGCAGAACCAATATTATGGCGGCAATTGAAGAGTCTAAAAGAGCCTCTTATGATGGGGTTATAAGAGACAGTTATAATTCATATAAAAAAAACGGCAATGATGCCCAGATGTATGATGAAATATCGTCATATCTGAATAATACCTACAAATATAGCGCCTTAATATCAAATACCATATTATTGTTTAACATGAAAACTCCATATCAGTATTATGCATATAGCAATATGGCAGGTTCTACATATGCTAACATTAATGAATTTATGGCAAATGCACTTTCAACTGTAAGTAGTGTGGCAAAAAATCTTGGAACAGGAACTAAATTTGTTGAAATCTCGAATCACTTATATCTTATTAGAAACATTGTTAATAGTCAGTATAAGCCAATAGCAATTCTTGTAATGGAAATTAACAAAAGTTACATATTTAAAAGTATTGATAATGTGGTATGGGCGCAGGATTCATTAATTTATCTGGAAAATGATATGATTAAGAATTGCAGCTCCTTAGACACAATGGATAGAAAAAAATTATTATATTTTGCCAATGAAAAAGTTATGAACGGTGAAGGAATAACCGATTCAGTTCTTAAATATGGATGCAATAAAAATAAAGGTATGTCATATATCACAATGTCAGTTAATAATCAAAGGCTTTCCTTTGTAATAAAACTTGATAGAGTTGGAATGTTAAGTGAAAATAACGTGGCAGTTTATGTATATATCATAATTATTTTATTATTGATTCCATTATTCTTTGCAACATTTTATTATTTTTATACCAATGTAAGTAAGCCTATATCAAGTCTTGTAAAAGCATCTGAGAAAATCGAAAATGGAGAATATGGATACGAAATATCAGATTTTAACAAGAAAAATGAATTTGGTACGCTTATTGATACCTTTAATCATATGTCCGTAAGTCTTGAACAATCTTTTGAGAGGATTTATGCTGAAGAAATTGCCGTAAGAGATGCAAAAATGCAGGCATTGCAGTCTCAGATTAATCCCCATTTTCTTAACAATACGTTGGAAATTATTAACTGGAAAGCAAGAATAGCCGGCAACAACGATGTAAGTAAAATGATTGAATCGTTAAGTGTTATGATGGAAGCAACAATGAACAGAAATAATGAGTCCTTCATTTCAATAAAAAAAGAGATGGATTATGTTAATGCATATTTGTATATTATTGTTCAGCGATTTGGAAGTAAGTTTCAGTTTAAAAAAGAGGTGGATGAGACATTATTTAATATAAACATTCCAAGATTAATTGTTCAGCCTTTAGTTGAAAATATGGTGGAACATGGTGGTGATATTTATGGCAACAGAATTGGAAAGCTAAAAATATATGAAAAAGAGGATTATTTATATATTGTTGTTGAAAATAATGGAAATATAAGTGAGCATGACAGGAAACAGATAGACAGTCTTCTTAATGATATGGGAAATATTAAAAATCATTCTCATATAGGAATAAGAAATGTAAATAAACGATTAAAGATACTTTATGGGGAAGATAGTGGATTGACAATATCTAATCCCCAGGATAATTTAACGGTAAGTGAGATTAAAATAAAAAAGAGCAAATTAAGTTGATTCTTGTAAAATTGTACTTTGTTGAAATAGTAACGAACAATAACAGACAAAAAATGGCAATTATAAACAAAAACACCACTTTTTTTGTAATAAAATAACCAAATAATATCAAGAAAATACCAATAAGATACATTCACTTATTGGTATTTTTTGTGTAAAATAATTAATGTAAATCAAATAAATGAATCATCGTCATACATAATATACAAAAATGCTGATTCATGAGAATAAGGAGGATTTAATTATGAGAAAAGCGCTAGCTTTAGTATTATGCGGTGCTATGGCAGTATCAATGGTCGGATGCGGTAGCAGCAATTCTGGTAAAAAAACCAGTGATGAAACAAGTAAGAAATCAGTTAAGTTGAGCGTTACAACAACTTATGCAGGTGAGGACACAAATGCACAGAATTACAAAGATGCAGTAGCAGCCTGGGAAAGCAAGACCGGAAACAAGGTTGATGACAGTTCAGCAACATCTGATGAAACATTTAAGTCAAGAATTACAACAGACTTTGAAACAGGTTCAGAACCTGATGTATTATTCTTCTTTAACGGAGTTGATTCAAATCAGTTCGTTGAACAGGGCAAGGTAGTTTCAGTTGATGAGATTAGAAAAGAATATCCTGATTATGCAAGCAATATGAAGGATGATATGCTTGGCGCATCACCTGTAGATGGAAAGAATTATTCAATTCCTGTTAATGGTTTCTGGGAAGGAATGTTTGTAAACAAAGAAGTTCTTAAAAAAGCAGGAGTAGATGTTCCAACAAAAGATACTACATGGGATGAATTTTTACAGATGTGTGAGAAAATCAAGAAAGCAGGATATACACCAATTGCTGCATCATTACTTGAAATTCCACATTATTGGTTTGAATATTCAATTTACAACTTTGATTCACCTACAACACATAACACAGTTCCTGCTAAGGTAGATGATGCTGCAGGAAAAGCATGGGTTAGTGGTTTAGAGGATATTAAAACATTATACGAAAAAGGATATTTCCCGGCTAATACATTAACAGCAAAAGACGACGAAACATTCCAGTTATTCACAAACGACAAGGCAGCTTTCCTTTGCGATGGCTCATGGAAAGTCGGTGGTATTGAAAGTGCTGTTAAGGATCCGGAAAACTATACAGTAACATATGTACCTGGTAAGGGTGATCGTAAATCAACAGATATTATTGGTGGTATTTCAATGGGATACTACATTACAAAGAAAGCATGGGATGATCCTGAAAAACGTGCTGCAGCTGTTGATTTTGTAGAATATATGACAAGCGATGAAATGGTATCTAAATTTGCAGGTACAGGTGTAACAGCATTAAAGAATGGAACAACACCGGCAGATAATATGACTGCTCTTTCAAAAGATGCTGTAACATTTAGTGCAGGTGTAACAGCAATTTCACCTGCTGTTCAGGATAACTTATCAGAAGCAGTTAGAAAGCCAATCTTTGGTGAAATGTCATCAATAGTACAGGGCAAAACAGCCGCTAAGGATGCAGTACAGGCAGTTATCGACAAGCTCAGTGAATAATATTTATAAATAAAGCAGTAAGATGCTTTAGGTAGTAAATTTAAAACCTACAGGGGTTGTTGGTAAACAGCAACCCCTTATATTTTAGAAAGGTTAATGGAGAAAATGAATTCAAGAATTTACAAAAATAAAAAAATGATAATATTTTTCCTTATACCGGCATTCATTTTCATGTTTGTTTTCCTGTATTACCCATTTGTTCAAAACATAATAAACAGTTTTCAACATATTAAATACATGGGAACGACATCTGCTGAGTGGAATAAACCATTTTATATAAATTATATTAAAATATTTCAAGATCCTAAAATGCTTATAGCTTTGAAAAATACAGGAATCATGATAGTTGCAACAATACTTGGAGAGGTAGGAATTGCGCTTATCTTATCACTTCTTGTAAGCAACATCAGGAAAGGTTCAGGATTTTTCAGAGTTGTATATTTCTTCCCAATCGTTGTTTCGGCAACGGCGCTTGGTTTGTTGTTTAACCTTATCTTTCTTTATGATAAAGGTATGATTAACCAGATTTTACAGTTTGTTGGTTATTTAGACGCCTCAACTAATGAACTTATTGACTGGAAAGCAGACCACGCAATATTTACCATGTTGGTACCGGTTATATGGCAATATGTTGGATTTTACTTCATCATATTGCTAACCGGGCTAAGTGGAATACCGGAAGAATTATATGAGGCGGCTTCAATTGACGGAGCAACAAAATTTCAAAGGGCACGATACATAACATTACCACTTCTTAGAAATAGTATTTGTACATGTGTGGTTCTTGCAGTTACAGGTGCTCTTAAAGTATTTGATTTGCCATGGACAATGTTCCCTAATGGTATGTCAGATACATGGCTGACAGGTACATATATGTATGACAATGTATTCTCTGATGTTGACTTTGCGGCAGCAATCGGTGTAATCATTGTTATAATCGGTGTAGTGTTATCTGTTGTGGTTAATAAAATATTTAAAACTAAAAGTGATTATGAAGTGTAGGAGGTAAAGATGGAGAATAAAACCAAAGTAAGTAAAATAAAAATTTCTACAATAATCATCTATATCTTCCTTATTGCATGGGCAATGACAACAATTTTTCCATTAATATGGTCAATTTTAAACTCATTTAAGGATAGAAAGGCTATATATAGCAATTCCTTTTCACTTCCTTTTGGAGATTTGTTTTCATTGGATAATTACGTAAAAATATTTGACAATTACGATATTATAAGTGCATATAAAAACAGTTTCATTATTTCAGGAACAGTGGCTGTGGTTGTTATTTTGTTATCGGGAATGGCTGCTTATGTACTTACAAGATACAAATTTAAAGGAAAAGGTGTTCTTTTAGCGCTTTTGTATGCGGGAATGATGTTCCCAATTTATTCCACAATTATTCCGGTATTCAGATTAGAATCTGCATGGGGATTAGTTAATACAAATAGCGTTGGTGCACATCTTTTATCGGTAATTTTACCGCAGATTGCAGGTAATATGTCATTTGCCATTATTGTATTATCAAGTTATATACAGGGATTGCCTGTTGAATTAGAAGAAGCAGCATATATGGAAGGATGTAACATATTCCAGATTTATTTTAAAGTTATAATGCCTCTTAGCAAGCCATCATTTGTTACGGTAGGAATATTTAGTTTCCTATGGAGTTACAATGATTTGTTCACACAGATGTTCTTCTTAAGAACAAAGGAGAACTGGGCAATTACGGTTTTACTTAATAACATATCTTCAAAAGAGGGTGTAAACTATGGAATGTTATTTGCTTCCGTTACATTAATAGTTGTTCCGGTACTTGTTGTTTACTTATGTTTACAGAAGTACATTATTAAAGGAATGACTGTAGGTGCCGTAAAAGGTTAAAAAATTTGCCATTTTGTGTTAAAATATTAAGAACATAAAAATGGCAAAGGAGAAAAATTATGTATAAAGTTGTCATAGTTGATGATGAGCCAATCATCGTTGAAGGTTTACAAAAGGGGATTGAGTGGGCTAATTGGAATTGTGAAATAGTAGGAACAGGAAGTAATGGATTAGAAGGGCTACAATTAGTAAAGGAATTACAGCCTGATATTCTCATTTCAGATATATCAATGACTAATATGGATGGTTTGGCAATGGTTGCCGCTGTCAAATCAGAATATCCTAATATTGAGGTTTGCCTTCTTACCGGATTTAGAAATTTTGAGTACGCACAGCAGGCTATTAAGCTGGGAGTAACAAGATTTTTACTTAAGCCGTCAAAGTTTGATGAATTAGAGGAAGCAATTGATGCTATGATAAAAAATCTCCAGTCCAAAGGAGATATGGGCGAGGAGTCAGATAGTGATATCTGGGATTTAAATGATCCGGAAGAAAAATATCTCTATGATACATTTATTAAAAACAGAGTCATAGACGAATCAGATTGCGAAGGAAAACTTAAGTTTACTGATGCAAACAATTACATAATTAAAAATGCCATAAAATTTATGTATGAGCATTATGTTTTGAAATTAAGTCTTATAGATGTGGCTGACCAGTGCTTTATAAGTAACTGGCATCTTAGCAAGTTGTTAAATCAGTATACGGGAAAAGGTTTCTTTGAAATAATTAATAGAATTCGTATTGACAAAGCAAAAGAATTATTGAAAACTACGTCATACAAGATTCAGGATATTTCTGAAAAAATAGGTTTTCAGGACGTTACCCATTTTTCAAGAATTTTTAAAAATTATGAAGGAGTGTCACCTAAGGAATTCAGAAATAATACCAACGTATGATTGATAGTGGAAAGGAATCAATATGCGTATTATCAAAGCGGATGATTATTATTCAATGAGCAGAATGGCAGCTAATATTATCTCTGCCCAGATAATAATGAAACCTAAATGTGTTATCGGACTGGCAACAGGTTCGACACCACTTGGAACTTATGCACAGCTTATAGAGTGGTATAAAAAGGGCGATTTGGATTTTAGCGAAGTAACGACAATTAATTTAGATGAATACAAAGGACTATCACCTGAAAACGACCAAAGTTATCGTTATTTCATGAATAAAAATCTGTTTGACCATATTAACATTAAAAAAGAAAATACTTATGTACCAAACGGATTAGAGCCTGACTCTAAGAAAGCATGTGATGAATATAATGAGATTATCAGGAAAAGCGGAGGGGTGGATTTACAGCTGTTAGGTCTTGGAAATAACGGACATATAGGATTTAACGAACCTGATGAGGCTTTTGAAAAAGAAACTCATTGTGTAAAATTATCAGAAAGTACAGTTAACGCAAATTCTCGTTTCTTTGAAAATATAGATGATGTACCAAAGGAAGCATATACCATGGGAATCAAATCAATTATGCAGGCAAAGAAAATTGTTATTGTTGTAAATGGTAAAAACAAGGCTGAAATAGTTAAAAAAGCATTTTTTGGACCGGTAACTCCAAATGTTCCGGCTTCAGTTTTACAGTTACATAACGATGTAACGTTAGTAGGTGATGCAGAGGCTTTAGAACTTATAGATGAATATATCTGATATGGAGGCAAAAAATGCTTATTAAAAACGGTTTAGTTTTTACAAAAGATTTTAAATTTGAAAAAAAGGATATTCTTATTAAAGATGGAATTATAGAAAAAGTAGATGATTTTATTAAAGCAGATAACATTGATGAAAATCATATTGTTGATGCTTTGGGACTTAAGGTAATTCCGGGACTAACGGATATTCATTTTCACGGTTGTGTGGGATATGATTTTTGCGATGGAACTGATGAAGCCATAAGTGCTATGGCAAAGTATCAGTTAAGTAATGGTGTTACAAATATCTGTCCTGCTACAATGACATTACCATTAGAAAGGCTTAAAAAAATTTGTTCAGTTGCAGCTAATCACAAATCAGGTGAAGGTGAGGCTGTTTTATGTGGAATTAATTTAGAGGGTCCATTTGTTTCACCTCATAAGTGCGGGGCGCAAAATCCGGAATATGTCCATAAGCCGGATGTGGAATTTTTACAGGAATTAATTAAGGATTCTAAGGGACTTACAAAGCTTGTGACCATTGCACCGGAAGTAAATGGTGCCATTGATTGTATAAAGGCTTTAAAAGATAAAATTTCATTTTCAGTAGGACATACAATTGCTAATTATAATGAAGCAAAATTAGCCTTTGATATGGGAGCTAATCACGTTACTCATCTCTATAATGCAATGACCGGTCTGACTCACAGAGAACCGGGAGTTGTAGGGGCAGCTGCAGAAAATGAAAGGGTTATGGCTGAAATGATTTGTGATGGCATACACATTCATCCTGCGGCAATTAAGGCAGCATTTAAGATGTTTGGAGATGACAGAATTATTCTTATAAGTGACAGTACCATGGCATGTGGTATGCCTGAGGGTGAATACGAACTAGGCGGTTTACCGGTTTACTTAAAGGATAAGGCTGTAAGACTTGAAGATGGAACATTAGCAGGTAGTGCCACAAATGTTTATGAATGTATGGTAAACATTATTAAAATGGGCATTCCTGAATGCAGTGCCATAAAAGCAGCAACATATAACCCGGCAAAATCTATAGGCATTCTTTCAGAATGTGGTACTATAGAGGACGGAAAGAGGGCAGGAATTGTTCTCATTGATGAAAATTATGATATTAAAAAAGTAATCAGATAAGTGTATCTTAAATTGAAAATTGTCAATTTATAAGTTATAATCTTATTTATGAGAAAGATTACATTAGGAATACTGGCTCATGTAGATGGTGGTAAAACTACTCTCTCTGAGTCAGTATTGTATTTAACGGGAAAAATAAGAAAATTAGGTCGTGTTGACCATAAAGATGCATATCTGGATAATTTTCAGATGGAAAGAGACAGAGGAATAACGATTTTTTCAAAGCAGGCAGTCTTTGAATATAAGGATATGGAGGTAACATTATTAGATACTCCGGGGCATGTGGATTTTTCCACTGAGATGGAGCGAACATTGCAGGTATTAGATTATGCTGTTCTTCTTGTAAGTGCATCAGATGGCATACAGGGACATACTGAAACATTATGGAAGCTTTTAGCCAGGTACCAGATTCCAACTTTTATTTTTGTAAATAAAATGGATATGCCAAATGTAAGTGGCGATTTTGTTTTACATGAATTAAAGGAAAAATTTGGAGATAATATTGTAAGATTTCAGGGAGATGTAGGCATATTAGAAGATATAGCCATGACTGATGAAAATGTTTTAGAGGAATATATGGAAACAGGAAATATCAGTCAGGAAACCATTACTGAACTTATATTTGGCAGAAAGCTTTTTCCATGCTATTTTGGTGCGGCTTTAAAGCTTGAAGGAGTTGAAGATTTGTTAGAGGGGATATGTAAGTATACCTTTGAAACTGTGTACAGTGATAAATTCGGAGCAAAAATATATAAAATATCAAAGGATAATAACGGCAACAGACTTACCCATATGAAAATCACCGGTGGAAAGTTGTCTGTTAAGGAAAGCATTAAAGGAAGCAGTATAGATAGCGGTGAGTGGGAAGAAAAGGTAAATGAAATAAGAATTTATTCCGGAGAAAAATACCAGCCTGTAGGAAGTGTTGTGGCAGGAGATGTATGTGCCGTAACTGGCCTTACCAAAACATATTCAGGTCAGGGATTGGGTCAGGAAGAAGAAAGTGAAACCCCTGGTTTAATACCTGTTCTTTGCTACAAAATTATTCCACCTGATGAGGTTAATATTAATCAGGCATATTTAAAAATAAAGGAATTAGAGGAAGAAGACCCTACCCTGCAATTAAAGTGGAATGGCGAAAAACAGGAAATAACAGCAAACGTTATGGGGCCTATTCAGATTCAGGTTTTAAAGCAGCTTATTAAGGAACGGTTTGACATGGATGTTGAATTTGATTCTGCCGGAATTTTATATAAGGAAACTATAGGGGATTCGGTAATTGGTGTTGGGCATTTTGAGCCTTTAAGACATTATGCAGAGGTTCATTTATTGTTAGAGCCGGCTGAACCGGGGAGTGGAATTATATTAGACTCAAAGGTTAAAGAAAATGATTTGGCAAAAAACTGGCAAAGGCTTATTCTTACTCACTTAGCAGAAAAAGAGCATAAGGGAGTTTTAACAGGTGCACCAATTACTGATATATGTATTACTATTGTTGCCGGAAAGGCACATTTAAAGCATACTGAAGGTGGTGATTTCAGACAGGCAACATACAGAGCCGTAAGACAGGGGTTAAAAAAGGCAAAATCAGTGCTTTTAGAGCCATATTATGATTTTACTTTGGATGTTCCGTCAGATTGTGTGGGAAGAGCCATGAATGATATTAGCAGAATGTACGGCTATACAAATCCACCACAATTGTCTGAAAGTAATGCCACCCTTAAGGGCTATGTACCGGTATCGGAAATTTGGAATTATATAACGGAAGTCAACGAGTATACTCATGGTAAGGGAAGACTTACCTTAAAATATAAAGGCTATGCACCTTGTCACAATGAAGAGGAAGTTATTAATGAAATAGGATATGACAGTGAAAGCAATGTAAATAATCCTACAGGGTCTGTATTTTGTGCCCACGGCGCCGGATTTAATGTCCCGTGGGATTTGGTGGAAGATTATATGCACCTTAAGGATGAGACTAATCTTAATAACATAGAGGTTGGGGAAATTACAACAATTAATATTGATACTCCGTCTAAGACCCGGTTAAATACTTATGCAGGAGACAAGGAATTAGAGGAAATTTTTGAGAGAACCTTTGGCAAAATAAAACGAAAAAAAATTGCTACACCTACTGTTAGAAGATATGACAGTAAACCTAAGGTTTATAAAGGAAATAATAAGAATAATCTGGCAGAATGTGTTTTGGTAGACGGGTATAATATTATTTTTGCGTGGGATGAATTAAAAGAATTAGCTAAAGACAACATTGACGGGGCAAGGGATAAGCTTCTTGATATTATGTCTAATTATCAGGGATATAAAGGCTGTACCGTTATAGTTGTATTTGATGCTTATAATGTAAAAAGGCATACTGAAACAGTATACAAACATGATAATGTGTTTGTAGTGTATACAAGGGCAGCTGAAACAGCAGATATGTATATAGCAAAAACTACCCACAAAATGAGTAGCAAATATAAAGTTACCGTTGCCACATCAGATGCCCTAGAGCAGCTGATTATTATGGGACATGGGGCACTAAGAATGTCTGCGATGAATTTCTTAGAGGAAGTTAAAAGAGTTGAAAACCTTATTAGCGAAAGCATAAATAAAGGAATTTAAGAAGAAGGGGCTGTACTTTAACATAAATGTTATAATACAGCCCTGTTTTCTTATTTTATATATTCTTTTAACCAGTAGCTTATCTGTATTATATATGCAAGCATCTGTGGACCTGCCATTAGCTGCCCATACCACGGCTTTCCGTAATCTTTTGGACTTTTTATAAAATTTACAAGTTTTTCTTTGTCAATTATTTCACTTAATTTTGGATTTGCATGAAATTCCTCTAAGGCAAGATTGCCTAAGAGTTTTTCATAATCAGGGTCATATGTTTTAGGATACGGACTTTTTTTACGGTACAAAACTTCTTTTGGAAGATAATTTTTCCCACATTCAACTAATAAACTTTTTGCCTGATTATTGTAACATTTGTATTTCCATGGAACATTAAACACATATTCTAAAATCCTGTAATCCGCATAGGGAACACGGGCTTCAAGTCCTGAAAACATACTACATCTGTCCATACGGTTTAAAAGTGTCATCATAAACCATCGTACGTTTAAATAACAGATTTTTCTCCTGCTTCTTTCAATTTTATCATCATCAATTAAATCAGGACATTCCTTAATGGTATTTAAATATTTTTCATTAATATATTCCTTTAAAGGAAGCTCTCTTATAAAATCATCTTTAAAAAGACAGGTTCTTGCATCTAAATCATAAGACCATGGAAAGGTAGCCTGATTTAGCATATCTTCCCTATGAAACCATGGATAACCTCCAAAGATTTCGTCAGCACATTCGCCGGTAAGGGTTACTTTACACTCCTGTGAAACTAAATTACAAAAATAAAGCATTGAAGATTCCACGTCAGCCATACAAGGCATATCCCTTGCAATCATGGCTTTGTATAAACAGTCAATCTGGTCTTTATTAGTACACTCAAGGTAGGAATGGTTACTGTGAATATGATTAGCCATAATATCCACATAAGGTCTATCCTGGGTGCTTTGGAAGGAACTTGCCTTAAAATTCTTATTATTACCTAAAAAGTCAAAGGAATAGGTGTTTAATTTATCAGGGGCAAGTTTTTTTGCCACAATGGCTGAAACTAAACTGGAATCAAGACCTCCGGATAAAAAAGTACATATTGGAATATCTGAAACCATTTGTTTTTCAATGGCATCTTCGATTAAATAGGAGCAATGGTTAACTGTATCCTCATAGTTTTCAGTGTGAGGCTTAGATGTAAGCTTCCAATAGCATTTGTCACGGCACAAAATATTTTTATGGGAATCACAGGTGATTTCCATAAAATGTCCCGGAAGAAGTTCTTTTATGTTTTCAAAAACGCCATTTCCCGGAGTATGGGCAGGACCTAAGCCGATAATTTCGCACCAGCTTTCCTTATTTAATTCCGGCCCAATTCCGTAAGCAAAAATTCCCTTTATTTCTGATGAAAATACAAACTGATTAAAGTCGTAATGGTAAAATAAAGGTTTAACTCCAAGATGATCTCTTACAATAGTTAATGTGTTATCTTCGTATATTGCAAAGGAAAAAATCCCGTTTAGCTGGGAGAAAATTCTATGACCAAATACAAGGTAGCAGTACAAAATAACTTCGGTATCGCTGGTTGTTTTCAAAGTGACGGAGTACTCCTTTAACTTTTCTGTAAGCTCAGAAGTATTGTAAAGCTCCCCATTATATATAATAGTAGCAATCCGGTTACGATACATACAGGACATAGGCTGATGCCCGCCTTTTAAATCCCTAATGGAAAGGCGGGTGTGGGCAAGACCTGCAAAACCTTCTAAATATATATCATCGTCATCCGGTCCACGGTGTTTTATTGATTTTTTCATATTAGTTAGTTTATTTGTAAGCAATCTACAGGAATGCTCATTAAACACGTCATATTTAGTTTGAAAAAAACCGGCAATACCGCACATAAAAAACTCCTTTTACATAATTGTCACATGTGGACTCTTAATAACAGGCTGAATTTGTCTTCCACTAAGAGCTTTTTCAATGGTTTCTTCAATTAAATCTACATGCGCAATCATAGAATTGGGCTTAGATATATAGTTATCCTGGCCAAATGGCACAAAGTAAATGTTCTTGGTATTTAATAGAATACCAATATTCTTAAGATTCATTCCCAGTGCGTCATTTGTACTTAAAAAAATAACCAGAGGACGGTTATTTCTAAGATGAGCCTTAGCTGCCATAAGAACAGGTGTGTCTGAAATGCCGTTTGCCAGCTTTGACAATGTGTTACCGGTACAAGGTGCGATAATCATAAGGTCAAGCATTGATTTTGGCCCTATAGGTTCAGCGTCAGGTATGGTAACAATTGGCGGATGCCCACTGATTTTCTCTGCAAGACTTAAAAAGTCCTTACATTTTCCAAATCTTGAGTCCGTTGAGGCAGCGTTATCTGAAAAAATCGTGATAATGTTTGCTTTTGTGTCAGCAAGGTGTTTCAGCTCTTCAAATACCTTCTTGTAAGTACAATATGAGCCTGTAATTCCAACACCAATATTCTTATCCTTAAAGTTATGAGCCATTTATCCCAGTCCTTTCTGTTTTAAATATGAAATAATGCTTTTAGCAATTAATTCCCCGGCTGCCTTAGGAGCTGTTTTTCCCGGCAGTCCGGAGCATGTAATAAGGGATATTCCATATTTTTCTGACAATTTTTTATCAAAGCCATATGGATAGCCTGCAATTTCAAAAAGAACACAGGATTTTTTTAAAAGACTCATGTTATATTCTGTGAAAATGACTTCAGGAACTGTATTAATTATAATGTCAAATTTATTAAGTCCCATGGAAAAATCGTCTTTTTCTAAGGTTTTGTATCCATATGATACTGCCTGACTTAAATGTTTTTTTGTATGGTCATATATGGATACATCACAATTTAAGTTAAAAAGTCTCGAAGCAATATTAGTTCCGCATTTTCCAAAGCCTAAAATAAGCACCTTTGAATTATTAAGGGGAAAATCCGTATTTTTAATAATCTCACCAATTAATCCCTCGGCTGTAAGCATGGCATTGCTCCAGACCACATCTTCATCCTTTAAAACATCAATTAATTTAATATTTTTAGGAAAAAGTTTCATTATATTCTCACTGATGCTACCGGCAAATACAATTTGTTTCGGTTTTAAAAGTCCTAGAAATGTATCCACCGGAAAACCGGTATAGTAGTCGCAATTTATATATTCATTATTTTTCACAAATGGAGTTCCTGCAACAATTATGTCAGTATTATTAAAATCCATGTTTGTTATTATTTCGGCATTATATCCGTTATTTTTCAAATATTCTTTTATATAAAACTGTCGTTTGTCACCTGAAATAATAGAAATAGTTTTCATAATAACCTCCATGCTATAAAATATGCTGAAATTATTTATCAGTGATTAAAATAATAAAAAAATTGTCAGTGCCTCCAATAATATATTTTTATTTTCACTATTAAATGGTATACTGTAAGATATTTGAAATAATGCTTTTGGAGGAAAAGATGGAAAAGAAGAATATAAGAAAAAAGTTAAAAATTACTGCATTAATATTTAATATTCTGGTAATAGCGGCATTAGTATTTTTAGAGGTTGTTTTTTATGATATTGCCTCATATAAAAACTATCTGCTGTTAGAATATCTCCCGGTTAAGTATATTGTTTTTGCCGAGATATTTCTTGTGGTAATTTCAATTATTCCTTTCGTGGTAAAGAGAGGATTTAAAAGTAGGATTTTCTCAATTGTTTTGTCATTAATACTTATTGTAGCAATGGTAACATCAGGTATTTTAGGTATAACATATAATTCAAAAATCAAAGGCATGTTTACTAAAACAGAAGAAACCATTGATGAAATAGTTAAAAACTCTTTATTAGCCACAGACGAATATGGTGTGTATGTTCTTAAAGAAAATAAAGCCGAAAAGTTAAAACATGCCCTTAAGTATAAATTCGGATATAACAGTCAGTTTTCATCAGAAGATATTAAAAATGTTTTAAATGCCATAGAAACTGAACTTACAGCTATTGTAGATAACGAAGAAATAAATGACCCTGTTACATTAGCGCAGGAACTCCTAGAGGGAAATGTTGATGCAATTATTCTTAACCAGTCATTAATTGATGCCATTGAATCAGCAGGAGATGACACGGATGATGGAAAGAAAAATGGCAAATATTCTGATTTTACAGACAAGATTAAATGTATTTATACAACTACAGTGGAAAATGCCGTTGCCCAAATGAATGATAAGGGTAATGCCACAAAAAGATGTTTCAATGTATATTTAAGCGGAATTGATACAGAAGGAGACGTTACCGTTAAAAGTAGAAGTGACGTAAACATTATTATGTCAGTAAATCCTCTTACAGGTAACATTGTTCTTATTTCAACACCGAGAGATTACTATGTACCATTATCTATATCCAATGGTGTAAAGGACAAGCTGACCCATGCAGGAAATTATGGAATTGATGTATCTATGGACACTCTTAAAATGATTTATGGTATAGATTTTGATTATTATGTACGACTTAATTTTACGGGATTTGTTAAAATAATTGATGCCTTAGGTGGTATAGACGTTGATTCTGATTACGCATTTTCAGCGGCAGGATTTAGCTACAAAGAAGGTCTTAATGAAAATTTAAGCGGAATAGAAGCCCTTTGGTTTGCAAGAGAAAGACATTCATTTGCTGCAGGTGACCATCAGAGAGGTAGGGACCAGATGAAAGTAATTGAATCTGTAATTGCCAAATGCCAGTCACCTGCATTACTGAAAAATTATGACAGTATTTTAAGTGAAATTAGTGAATGCTTTCAAACTAATATGACAAAGAAAAGCATTAAATCTCTTGTAAGGTTTCAGTTAAACCGTGCACCTAAGTGGAAAATAACCCAGTACAGTGTAAGCGGTCAGGGAACATCAGATTACACATACAGTATTCCAAATCAGAAAGCATATGTTATGGTTCCTGATGAAAATACCATTAATACAGCTAAGCAGCTTTTAGAGGATAATAAGGAAAATAAGGATATAAAAGAGCCTGAAAGTACAAAGGAGTAAATTAATGGAGAAAAATAATAACCTTAAGAATGAAATAATTTCAACAAAAGCAAATACCTTAAAGGCATTAGAGAAAATTATCACAAAGGCGTTTATTGAAGAAATGCTTATTATTGTGGTAGAGGACTACGTAAAAAACAAAAGAGAGGTTGCCCTTAACATTGGGAAAAAGTTTAAGGGAGCAAAAATTGTTGTAAGAAGTTCATCTACAAACGAGGACTGTTACAAAAAGTCCAATGCAGGTCATTACACCAGTTTGTTGGATGTAGATTCATCTAATGTTACATCTGTAATAAATGCAATTGATGATGTTATTGCGTCCTATTCATCAGACATTGATGATATATCAAATCAGCAGGTATTAATTCAGCATCAGGCAGTGGATGTAGCATACAGCGGGGTATTATTTACTTACGATATTCAGGGTCAGAGACCATATTATTTAATTAATTATGATGACAGCGGCTCAACGGATTCCGTTACCAGTGGTATTGGTGGAAAAACACTTTGGATAGCAAGAAACACCCGGTTAAACGAATTAGATGTGGAATGGTGTAACTTACTTACGGCTGTTAACGAAATTGAGGAACTTCTTAAGATACCCCTTGATATTGAGTTTGCCATTAATAAAAAAAATGAAGTTATTATTTTTCAGGTCAGACCTTTAGTGGCTAACTTTTCAAAAAATAAAAAGGCTTCTGAGAGTTTTAATGTTTTTTATGACAAAATAAATAATCTGAAAAATGATTATCGAAACATAAAGAATATAATAGATGGCAATTATATGATGTTTTCCGATATGGCATTTTGGAATCCGTCAGAAATTATTGGAACAAGTCCAAGAACATTGGATTATTCACTATATAGATTTATTATAACGTCAAAGGCATGGAATGAAGGTCTGGTACCTATGGGATACAGGCGCTTAGACGACGAGCTCATGTACAAAATAGGTGTAAAGCCATATATAAGTCTGGAATATTCATTTTATTCCCTTATACCGGCTAAGATTGATGAAGAGCTGGCTCAAAAATTAGTTTCATTCTATTCATCTAAGTTAAAAAAAGACGTTACGGCACATGATAAGATAGAATTTGAAATTGTATATTCCAGCTATGACTTTAACACTTATCTTAGAACTACCGAGTTGTTAGACTATGGTTTTTCCAGCAGTGAGAGAAAACAAATAGCGGAAGCACTTAAAGAGCTTACATTTAATAATGTATCAAATTACAATGAAATTTCCGTTAATGATACCGGTGACATTAAGAAACTTGAAAGTATAAGGAAACGGATTAAAGACAGATATGAGAATTGTTCTAACCCTCAGGAGTTGATTAAAGTTATAATTGAACTTCTTGAAAATATAAGAAGATTTGGAACACCACAGTTTACCCGTCAGGCAAGAATGGCTTTTATAGCAAGAAGTTTTTGCAGTTCCCTTGTGGCATCAGGATGGTTTGTTCAGGAAGATATAGATAATTTTATGAAGGGAATTACCACTGTATCTTCAGATTTTGAAAAAGATTACCAGGAATATTCTGCCGGTGAAATGACAAGAGATGATTTTAACAGCAAGTACGGTCATTTAAGAAGTGGCACATATGACATAAGAACCGACAGTTACAATCAGATGGTATTTAGACCGGTTACAGGAACTTACAAGCCTCAAAAGGAAAAAGCAATAAAGACAGGGCTTAACGAGGAAATTCTGGCAAAAGCATTATTATCTATTGATTTTGACATACCTGCAAAGGATTTTATTCATTTTATGACAACGGCAATAGAAAGCAGGGAGTATTTTAAATTTGAATTTACAAAATCCCTTAGTCTTGCCATTGACTTAATACAAAGTCTTGGAAAAATATTAAATATTGACAGAAATGATTTGTCCTGGATTTCCGTTGAGGATTTAGAGGATTGCAGAAGACTTGGAATAAAGGAAATAGAAGCTTTTCTTAAAAATGTAATAAAACAAAATCAGGATTATTACAATGAGTACTCAAACATAATTTTACCTGATGTAATTTTAAACGAAACAGGTATATCTGTTATTCCGGTAAATAAAGCAAGACCTAACTTTATTACTTCCAAAAAAGTAGAAGGTGAAGTTGTAAATTTAGAGCATGAAACCGATGAAGACCTTATGGATAAAATCGTAATGATTCCAAAGGCTGATCCGGGATATGAGTGGATATTTACTAAGGGAATTAAGGGCTTTATTACAAAGTACGGTGGAATGGCATCCCATATGGCAATAAGGTGTGCAGAATTTGAAATACCTGCTGCCATAGGATGTGGTGAAAAAATATATAATTATGCATCAGGCATTAATTACATGGAATTAGACTGTGCCAACGGCATTATCAAAGAGGGCATACAATGTGAGGATTTAAGGGCTCTTATTACCCAAAGAGAGGGAATTAATCAATATGGAGACCCTACAGATGTGTTAGAGGCAGCATACATTAGATTTTATGAGCTATTGGGCTTTATTCCACAGCCTGCGTCTAACTATGTAAAAAATGTCGGAAAATTGTTTGAGAGACAATGTGATCTTTTAATAGTAGCCGGAGGAGGAGCACTACCTGTTAAATATTATGACAGAAGCCATAATGAGGAATTGCAGCCCCACCGTGATATTATGGAAGATAAACTTATTAAGCATTGTATAGGGGAAGGTATACCTATTATTGCCACCTGTCGTGGTATGCAGTATTTAAATGTTTTGTTTGGTGGAAAACTACTTTATCATCCTACTCTTGAAAGTGACAGACCAAGGGGAGTTGATCACAAGGTTTATCTTGTTGAAGAAAACAGGGAAATATGGGTTAATAATTTCCATCAGGATGTGGTTCCGGCAGATGGTCTGGCACCATGTTTCAAGCCTCTTGCCATAGACAGGGAAAACAACACCATTGAGGCATTTGGTTCAGACGAAATGAAAATTCTTGCATTACAGTGGCATCCGGAAAGAAAATTTGCTACTGCAAATGCTCTTGAAGATACAAGACGTTTGGTTATTAATTTTATACAGCGTCATATTAAATAATTGGAAATGAGGAAACTTTTATGAATACAATCAGCGATAAAAAACTTCTGTGCTGGTCACAAAAATATAATCTTGAGAATTTAATTGTGGCAGGCTACCAGGGTGGATATCCTATTATACAATTTAAACGTAGAGATGACATGCCGGTAGTTAATATGTCAAAACGTGAAATAAATTCCATTATAAGAAAAGCAGAAACCTATGGTGGAATCGAATTAGGGGTTGTATACAATCTTAGAAAAACAGCCTTTATTCTTGTAAATGATGACACAATAGTTATTTGTGGACATGAATATGTATTAGACAGAATATTAGAAAAAATCTTCTAATACAATGTAATAATTTTAACCAAATAATTTCAAATTAAAATATAAATGTAACAAATTTGTAATAATTTATTGACAAAACGTAATAAATGCTGTATAGTACTTCTTGTGCACAGGATAAGTGCATAGAGAAGGAGTGTATTTATGAATAAAACAAAACTCATTACTGGCATTGTTTTATTTGCCATGACACTTGTTATTACGGTTTCAAGTTGTTTCTATGGTAATGAAATAAACAATGATGTTAAGCTTACAGAAGATAAGGTTAAAGCTTTACAGTCAGTTAATGCAGACATTATTACTAAATCTGTTAATCAGGTTAGTAAGTTATCTACAAATGTTCTAAACACAAATACAGCAGCCACCAATAATTTATTAGCAGATACTTCAGAAGAGCCAATAGTTATTGAATCAAATGATTCAATAAAAATCACAAAAAAGAAGTCCAAATCTTCTAAGAACAAGAAGAAAAAGAAGAAGAAATCAAAGAAAACGGCTAAGAACAAGAGAAAAAAGAAAAAAAGTAAATATATAAAGGTTGGAACATTTAAAGTTACAGGTTATTGCAGTTGTGCAAGATGCTGTGGAAAGTCAACAGGTATTACCGCATCAGGTACCGTGGCAACGGCAGGAAGAACTATAGCTGCAGATACATCACAGTTTTCATTTGGCTCAAAGGTTGTGATTAACGGTCACACATATACTGTTGAAGACAGAGGTGGTGCTATCAGAGGAAACAGAATTGATATATTCTTCAGTTCCCATTCAAAGGCTTTAGACTGGGGTGTAAGATACTGTGACGTTTATGTAAAAAGATAAGAACACATAAAAAAGGAGCTTTACTATAAGTTCCTTTTTTACGTTATTGAAATAGAGTTCCATTTAGTGTATAATTTTAACAATTGTGTATAAAGTAATAAAAACCGGAGGCAAAAGATGGCAATAGACACAGAAATTAATGAAAAAGAAAAAGCAGAATCAAGGAATTTTATTGAGCAGATAATTGACAAGGATTTAGAAACAGGAAGATTTGACCATGTTCAAACAAGATTCCCACCGGAACCAAACGGATATCTTCACATTGGACATGCAAAATCAATTCTTTTAAATTATGGACTTGCTAAGGAATACAACGGCAAGTTTAACATGAGATTTGATGATACAAACCCTACAAAGGAAAAGGAAGAGTTTGTTGAATCCATATTAAAAGATATCAAATGGTTAGGTGCAGACTGGGAAGACAGATTGTTTTTTGCATCAAATTACTTTGAACAGATGTATGAAGCAGCCGTAAAATTAATAAAAAAAGGAAAAGCATACGTTTGTGACCTTAGTTCAGACGAAATAAGGGAATACAGAGGAACTCTTAAAGAACCGGGAAAAAACAGCCCATACAGAGACAGAAGTGTTGAAGAGAACCTTGAGCTTTTTGAAAACATGAAAAATGGTGTATATAAAGATGGTGAAAAAGTTTTAAGAGCCAAAATTGACATGGCAAGTCCTAATATTAATATGAGAGATCCTATTATTTACAGAGTTGCACATATGACACATCATAATACAGGAGATAAGTGGTGCATTTATCCTATGTACGATTTTGCGCATCCTATTGAGGATGCCATAGAAGGAGTAACACATTCTATATGTACATTGGAATTTGAAGATCACAGACCTTTATATGACTGGGTTGTAAATGAACTTGAGTATCCTAACCCCCCAAGACAGATTGAATTTGCAAAACTTTATCTTACAAACGTGGTTACAGGAAAGAGATATATTAAGAAATTAGTTGAAGACGGAATTGTTGACGGTTGGGATGATCCGAGACTGGTTTCCATTGCAGCTCTTAGAAGAAGAGGTTTTACTCCTGAATCAATTAAGATGTTTGTTGAATTGTGCGGTATTTCAAAGAGCCAGAGCTCTGTGGATTACGCTATGCTTGAATATTGTATCAGAGAAGATCTTAAGGCTAAAAAACCACGTATTATGGCTGTTTTAGATCCTGTAAAGGTTATTATTGATAATTATCCTGAAGGACAGGTTGAATGGCTTGACGTGGATAACAACGTTGAATGTCCTGAACTTGGTAGCAGAAAAGTACCTTTTAGCAGGGAATTATATATTGAAAGAGAAGATTTTATGGAGGAACCTCCTAAGAAATATTTCAGATTATTCCCAGGCAATGAAGTAAGACTTATGAATGCCTACTTTGTTAAATGTGTGGACTATAAAAAAGACGAAAATGGAAATATAACTGAAATTCATTGCACATATGATCCTGAAACTAAAAGCGGAAGCGGTTTTACAGGAAGAAAGGTTAAAGGAACCATTCACTGGGTTTCTGCACCACATGCTGTGAAGGCAGAAGTAAGACTTTATGAGAATATTGTAGATGAAGAGAAAGGAAAGTTAAATGAGGATGGAACCCTTAACTTAAATCCTAATTCTCTTACAGTTCTTAAGGAATGTTACATTGAGCCAAACATTTCAGATGTTAAGCCAGAGGATAAATTCCAGTTTGTGAGACAGGGTTATTTCTGTGCAGACATTAAGGATTATACAAAAGAACATCCGGTATTTAACAGAATTGTTTCATTAAAGAGTTCTTTTAAACTTCCAAAATAATAAATACGGTAAACAAAAAGGTTGCATCAATTGTGATACAACCTTTTTGTTTACTATAAATTATTAATCATAATTCTTACAAATCCTTTAACTCATCTGTAAGAAATTCATCGTCATCGCCCTCATCATCAATAGTAACATCATCTTCAGTTTCAGCATTTTCTGCCTCATCTGTAGTAACATCCAAGTCCGGTGTATTGTCAGAAGAAGTATTTATATCTTCATCCTCAAAAATATCTTCATCTTCGTCTTCACCGTTAAATATTTTACCAACAGTTTCATTCACCTTATCCTTAGCATTAGATGCAACAGTTGAAACCTTATCCTTCATCATATTGATATTGTCTTCACCAACTTTTTCAACAATTATGTCTTTAGCATCATTAGCTTTTTCTTTGGCGAAATCCGTTGCATTGTTAATTTTATCCTTTATATTATCAATGTTTTCCTCGCCGATTTTATCAGTAACTGTATTTTTTAATTTATCAGCAGCATCAATAACCATGTCAGCAGTATCATCTGCTACCTTCTTAACTTTCTTTTTATTAATGGTTATTGTAACTTTTGTGTTTCCGTCGGAATCATCATTTTTGTTAAATTCAAAGGCTTTTGTATCATCGAAATCGTCGAAATCATCTGCCTTTGTTTCACGTGTGTCTTTGCGTTTCTTTACATAAAGTGCACTTCCTGCTGCGGCTCCAACAACTGCTGCGGTTCCGAATAGCTTTTTTAAAAATCCCATATATAAAATCCTCCGATACATTTATTTTTATGCAATAGCATAATTATTATCATTTATTATAATACTATTTTAGCCGAAATAAAAGCAGTAATACATTAAAAAACATTACTTGAATAAAAAAAACAAAAATGTTAGTCTATAAAAAGTGATTTTAAAAAGAATGATAAAGAGGATTAATATGAATAATAGAAAAATAGTTTTTTTCGATATTGACGGAACAATATATAGATTTGATACAGGGATGCCAAAGGATACTTATGAGGCAATTAAACTTTTAAAGGCCAAGGGACATATTCCGGTTATATGTACCGGACGAACAAGGTGTATGATTTATAAAGAACATATGGCTCCGGGATTTCGGGATATTGTAGCCGGTGCCGGAACATATGTGGAAATTGGTGGTAAGGAGCTATATTGCAATACCATTAATAATAATGAGGCAAGAAGAGTAATAGATGGCTTTGTAAGAAATGGCTTTGTTCCGGTGGCTGAAGGAAGAGACAACATTTATATTGGAAGGGATATCAGTGATTTAACTGAAACCACAAAGCATGTATATAATGTTTACAGAGAAAGTATGGGGGATTTTATATTAAGTACAGATGAAAGTGAAATAAATGTATCTAAGGTAAGTGCATTATTTACTAATCACAGTAATCCTGAGGGAATGATAAAGGAATTTGAAAATGATTACACCATTATATCTCATCAGCATAGTTTATTGGAGTTAGTTCCAAAGGGATATAATAAAGCTGTGGGAATTGAAAAATTAATTAAAGCATTAAACATTCCATGGGAAAACACATATGCTTTCGGTGACAGTTTAAATGACATTGACATGCTAAAATATGTTAAGTATGGCTGTGCCATGGGAAATAGTGATGATGCCATAAAGGAAGCTACAAAGTATCATACTTCTGACTTTGATAAGGGTGGAATATATGAGGCATTAAAAAAATTTGAATTAATATAAAGGATGTAATATGAGAATACTGAAGGATAAAAATAATATAATAATAAAGGAAATTAGTGATTTTGATTTACAGCAGACCTTAGAATGTGGACAATGCTTCAGATTTTATAAACAGGATGAACAGGATTATGTTGTAGTAGCCTATGGCAGGCTTTTACATATAATGGAAAAGGATAACAACCTTGTTTTTCTTAATAAAACAATTAAGGAAGTTGAAAATATATGGATACCATACTTTGATTTAAACAGAGATTATGAAAAAATTAAGGAGTTTCTTCTGAAAAGTGATGAAACCTTAGAGCCTGCGATAAAAGAAAAAAACGGCGTAAGGATTCTTAATCAGGAGTTTGTGGAAACATTAATATCCTTTATAATTTCCCAAAATAAGCAGATTCCCCATATAAAACATATTGTGAAAACAATCAGTGAGAATTTTGGTGACTATTTAGGGGAGGTAAATGGAGAAAAATACTATTCCTTTCCTAATATGAAACAGTTAAGCAATATTACCGAGGCAGATTTCAGGGAAATGAAAACAGGTTTTAGGGCACCTTATTTGTCAGACGCAGTTAAGAAGCTTTCTACAGGCATCATAAACGAAAAAGAAATTAGAATGTTAAAGGAGGAAGATGCCAGAAAGAAACTAATGGAAATAAAGGGAGTTGGTGAAAAAGTTGCTAACTGCGTAATGCTTTTTTCGTTGGGATACAGGCAGGCATTTCCTATTGATGTGTGGATAAAAAGAATTATGGAGACTTTATATTTTAACGGAAAAGATACCTCAAAGGAGATAATAGGAAAATGTGCTAAGGAATTATATGGAGAATATGGTGGCTACGCACAACAATATCTGTTTTGTTTTGGAAGAGATAATAAAGTTGGAAAAAACAAAAATGAATAGAATATTTATTTTGTTAATAAATTGTAAAAATATAACATTAGGTATTGCATTAATCAAAAAAAGTGTTACTATTATTGTTAGTTGATTAGCACTCATATATGTGGAGTGCTAACAAGAAATGTTATTATGGAGGTTAAAAAATGAAATTAATACCATTAGCAGATAGAGTAGTTTTAAAGCAGTCTACTCCGGAAGAAAAAACAAAATCAGGAATTATATTGACAAGTACATCTCAGGAGAAGCCACAGCAGGCAGAAGTTATTGCTGTAGGTCCCGGTGGAGTTGTAGACGGTAAAGAAGTTGTTATGAATGTTAAGCCTGGAGATATGGTTATCTTTTCAAAGTATGCAGGCAATGAAGTTAAATTAGATGATGAAGAATATATAATTGTAAAACAGTCAGATATTCTTGCAATCGTTGAATAATTTTGGAGGTAATTAATATGGCAAAGGAAATAAAATATGGCGCTGAAGCCAGAACTGCTCTTGAAGCAGGTGTAAACCAGTTAGCAAATACAGTAAAGGTTACATTAGGACCAAAAGGAAGAAACGTTGTTCTTGATAAATCTTTTGGCGCACCACTTATTACAAATGATGGCGTAACAATTGCAAAGGAAATAGAACTTGACGATTCATTTGAAAACATGGGAGCACAGCTTGTAAAGGAAGTTGCTACTAAAACAAACGATGTAGCAGGTGACGGTACAACAACAGCTACAGTTTTAGCTCAGGCAATGATTAATGCCGGAATGAAGAACTTAGCTGCCGGTGCTAATCCTATTATTTTAAGAAAAGGAATGAAGAAAGCAACAGATGTAGCAGTTGATGCTATTGCTGATATGAGCAGTGTTGTAACAGGAAAGGAACAGATTGCAAAGGTTGCAGCTATTTCTGCCGGTGATGAGGAAGTTGGTAACATGGTAGCAGATGCCATGGAAAAGGTTTCTAACGATGGCGTTATTACAATAGAAGAGTCAAAAACAATGAAAACTGAATTAGACCTTGTTGAAGGTATGCAGTTTGACAGAGGATATATTTCAGCATATATGGCTACAGATATGGATAAGATGGAAGCTACACTGGATGATCCATATATCCTTATTACAGATAAGAAAATCTCTAACATTCAGGAAATCCTTCCTGTCTTAGAGCAGATTGTTCAGTCAGGAGCTAAACTTCTTATTATTGCAGAAGATGTTGAAGGTGAAGCCCTTACAACACTTATTGTAAATAAGCTTCGTGGAACATTTAACGTAGTTGCAGTTAAGGCACCTGGATATGGTGACAGAAGAAAAGAAATGCTTAAGGATATAGCAATTCTTACCGGTGGTCAGGTTATTTCAGAAGAATTAGGTTTATCTCTTGCAGATACAAAGATTGAAGATTTAGGTAGAGCAAAATCTGTTAAGGTTGCAAAAGAAAATACCATAATCGTTGATGGCCTTGGTAATTCAGATGAAATTGCAGCAAGAGTTGCCCAGATTAAAACCCAGATAGAAGAAACCACATCAGAATTTGATAAAGAGAAACTGCAGGAAAGACTTGCTAAGCTAGCAGGTGGTGTTGCAGTTATCAGAGTTGGTGCTGCTACAGAACCTGAAATGCAGGAAAACAAACTTAGAATGGAAGATGCATTAAATGCTACAAGAGCTGCCGTAGAAGAAGGTATTATAGCAGGTGGTGGTTCAGCATACATTCACGCATCAAAGAAGGTTGCTGAGTTAGTTAATACATTAGAAGGTGATGAGAAGACAGGTGCTTCTATTATTCTTAAGGCATTAGAGGCTCCACTTTTCACTATTGCCCAGAATGCAGGACTTGAAGGCTCAGTTATTGTTAATAAGGTAAGAGAATCAGAACCTGGAACAGGATTTGATGCATTAAATGGCGAGTATGTTCAGATGGTAGACAGAGGAATTCTTGATCCGGCTAAGGTTACAAGAAGTGCTCTTCAGAATGCAACAAGTGTGGCAAGTACATTACTTACAACAGAATCAGTTGTTGCAAATATTAAAGAAGATACACCGGCTATGCCTGCCGGAAACCCTGGAATGGGAATGATGTAATTAATAATTGCTACTTATGTAGCAGATAAAAAAAGCCTATGGGATAACATGATATGTTTCCCGTAGGCCTTTTTTGATGTAAAAATGATAAAAATACACCATTTTTTACTTAGGTATTAATTTTTTAAAAAGTGCCTAAAATAGGACATAAAAACAATTTTATTATTGGAATGACAAAGCATATATGATACAATTTATTTATATTAAATTAAAGGAGCGAAAATATAATGAAAGGTATTAAAAGAAGTATTTTATCATTAATGCTGGTACTTGCGTTAGTAGTATCAGGTGTGTCGGTTATGCCTGTAAAGGCTTTAGAGCTTAATGCTAATCCGATTACAAATTTAAAATTTGTGGAAAACAGCAATGGTTCATGTACAATAACATGGGACAAACTAAGTGGAGGTTCTTATAATATTTATAAGGCAAAAAGCCGATATGCAAAGTACAGTAAAGTTGCCACTGTTTCAGATTCTGCATATACAGACACTGATTACAATGGCGAATATTATAAAGTATCATATGTTTCAGATAAGGAATATGAACTTTCAACCCCTATTTCATATGAAATACAGACTTTTGGTTTAAACACTAATATTTTTGAACCTACAGACAGTACATCAGAAATACAGTCATGCATTAATAATATTTATAAGAAAACAGAAGCAGGACAATTTATTTCAGACAGAAATGCATTAATGTTTGCACCGGGAAATTACAGTAAAGATATTAATGTGGAAGTTGGATTTTACACGCAGGTTGCAGGACTTGGCATTTCACCGGAAAACACTGTAATTGGTAATATAAACTGTAAGGCTGAATGGATGAAAGGTAAAAAATATGACGGTTCAGTAAATTATAATGCCCTTTGCAATTTCTGGCGTTCAGTAGAAAATCTTACTACAACAGCGAACAGCACCATGTGGGCTGTTTCTCAGGCTACTTCTATGAGAAGAATGAATATTAAAGGTAATCTTGATTTGCATCATCAGGGTGGTTATGCCAGTGGTGGTTTTCTTGCAGACACAAAAGTTGCAGGAAGAAAATACACATATAAAGACCAGAAAACAGGTAAGCAGATTGATACGGAAGCAGGAATATCAGCAGGTTCACAGCAACAGTGGATTTCTAGAAATACCGAAATGAACAGATGGGATGGAAGCGTTTGGAATTACGTTTTTGTAGGATGTAGCGTTGCATCATTATACGATAAAACAAACATCAGCAATGGCCCAAACGGTGAGTGGCCGTATTTATCTTACACCAAGGTTTCAGAAACTCCTGAGTGTCAGGAAAAGCCGTTTTTAATGAAAAATGATGATGGAAAATATGGTGTATATGTACCGGCAGTTAGAAAAAACTCTACAGGTGTTTCATGGGCAAATGAAAACGAAGGCGAATTCATAGACCTTGACCGTTTTTATGTTGCTAAGCCATCAGATAGTGCAACAAAAATTAACGACGAATTAAAAACAGGCAAAAACCTTATACTTACTCCCGGAATATATAATCTTTCCCAGGCAATTAATATAACTAATGAAAACACTATTGTTCTAGGATTGGGATATGCAACATTGGAACCTGTAAATGGAAATCAGTGTATGACTGTTTCAAATGTAGGAGGAGTAAAAATAGCCGGCGTATTATTTGATGCAGGAGTAAAGAAATCATCTGCACTTTTAACAGTTGGAACATCTGGAGATAAAACATCTCATAAGGATAACCCTATTTTGTTAAGTGATACCTTTTACAGAGTAGGTGGAGCAGATTCAAATCCGGGAAAGGTTACAACATGTGTTATAATTAACAGCAGCGACGTAATAGGCGACAATTTCTGGGTTTGGAGAGCAGATCATGGAGCAGGTGTAGGCTGGAATAAAAACACAGCTGATACCGGTGTAATAATAAATGGTGACAATGTTACAACTTACGGACTTATGGTAGAACACTTCCAAAAATATCAGACAATATGGAATGGTAACGGTGGTAAGTGTTATATGTATCAAAGTGAGTTGCCTTATGACATAACATCCCAGAATGTATGGAATGCAAAGGGCTCATATGGATATACTGATTATAAGGTTTCTTCAAATGTAAAAACTCATGAAGCCTATGGAATTGGCATTTATTCATGTTATCAGGCGGCTACATGTTTCTTGAAGTCTGCCGTGGAATGCCCTGATACACCGGGTGTTAAATTTACTAATGTATGTACATATAGTTTAAGTGGAAACGGTGGTATAGATTATGCCATAAATAAAAGCGGATATGGAGTATATACTTCAAGCGAAATGTGTAAGATTATGTCATATTCTAACGGCAAGGCCGTATGTGATAAGACAGGTACAAAAGCTAAAAAGAGTATATGGTCAACATCAATTAATGTAGCCACAAATTCTCTGACATACAGCGGAAAAGCCATAAAACGTAAGGTAACGGTTAAGTATAAAGGAATCACATTACGTAAAGGAACAGATTATACTGTTACATACAAAAACAATAAAGATATTGGAACATCAAAAATAATTATAAATGGTATCGGAAACTTTAGGGAAAGCGACTACGTTACATTTAAAATAGTTCCTGGAAAAACAAAAATTACAAAGAAAAAAGCAACAAAGAAGAAAGTAAATATTCAGTTTGCAAAGGTAAAAGGAGCTAAAGGATATCAGGTTGTATATTCTACAAATAAAAAGTTTAAAGGCAAAACTGTAAAAAACATTAAGAAAACAAAACTTACATTTAAGAGAAAGAATAACAGCACCTATTATGTTAAAGTAAGAGCTTTGAAAAAAGTTGGTAGAAAAACATATTATGGAAGTTACTGTAAAACAGTAAAAATTAAATAAGATTATTAAAGAGGCACATGATATTGATTATTGTGTGCTTCTTTTTATTTTACAGGAAATTGAAAGAGAAAGGGAGCATATATGTGTACAAAATAAAGTTTAAGGAGCAAGTTTTATGAAAAGATGTCCATGTTGTGGTTACTTAACTCTTGATGATACCGATGAAGTAATTACAGATATTTGTGATGTTTGCTTTTGGCAATATGATGAAGTGGTTCAAAATATGCCCGATGAAATTATTGGAGCAAATCAGGTGTCATTGAATACTGCTAAGAAGAATTACAAGCTATTTGGAGCTATTAAAGAACGTTTTATAAATATAGTTCGTCAACCATATGAGGATGAGGTATAAACTATAAAAATTATAAATTGAGCCTGACAAAAAAAGAACCAATGAATGGTTGTCAGCACTCAGGCTCCAATTGCCATCATCTACAACCAAATATGGCTCCGAAAATAAGATAACAAATGAATATCAAAATGTCAAACCAAAGCTTCAAAATCCATTTCGATTTTCTGGCATTCTTTTTTCATATGTGGTAAAATAGGCTGAAATGTTTTGAGGATATTAATATGTTGCTTAATGAATTAAAAGGAATAGGTCAGAAAACTGAAAATTTGTTTGAAAAAGTAGGTGTATCCAGTGTTGAAGACTTACTGGAGTATTATCCCAGATATTACGATGTTTATGAAGAACCTGTAATTGTCCGTAAATTAGATTGTGACAGGACTCAGGCGGTTAAAGCAACAGTTGTAAGGGATGTTGCAGTGAAAAAAGTCCGTAATTTGCAAATTGTTACAGCTTATCTTAGAGATAGTGAAGGCTACGGAATTAAAGCTATCTGGTTTAATTCACCATATTTAAGAAGTAAATTAAAAAATGGTGACGTGTATATTTTTAGGGGATTTGTAAGAGAATCTAAAGGTAGTTTTGAAATAGAGCAGCCAAAAATCTTTACAATAAAAGAATACACTTCAAAAATGGGAAAAATGCAGCCGGTTTATCCTCTTACTCACGGTCTGACAAATACTTTAGTTCAAAAATCTGTTACACAGGCACTTAATATTATTGACATAAATGAAAATCTTCCTGTGTCGGTTAAAGAGAAATATTCTTTAGAAGATAGAAGGGTGGCTATTAAAAATATTCATTTTCCAAAAAACATGAAAGAACTTTCTACAGCAAGAAAAAGACTGGTATTTGACGAATTTTTTGAATTTATTAATACTCTTAGAAATTTAAAAGATAACAATAAAAATGAAAAAAATGAATATATTTTAGAAGAACCTGATGAGGTTGAAAATTTAATAAAAAATCTTCCCTATAATCTTACATCTGCACAACTTCGCACATGGGAGGAAATAAAAAAAGATATCTCATCTCCTAAAGTTATGAACAGGTTAATTCAGGGAGATGTTGGATCCGGTAAAACGATAGTTGCTTTTTTAGCATTAATAACTGCTGCATTGAACGGATATCAGGGGGCACTTATGGCACCTACGGAAGTTCTTGCAAGACAGCATTTTGAACAGCTAAAAGAAACATTAGAAAAAAATAATATTGATTTGTGTCCTGTTATACTTGTAGGCTCCATGACGGTTAAAGAAAAAAGGATGGTTTATCAGGATATTGAAAGTGGCACGGCAGACGTTATAATAGGAACCCATGCTCTTATCCAAGATAAAGTTAAATATAAAAACCTAGCCCTTGTAGTTACTGATGAGCAGCATAGATTTGGAGTAAGACAACGTGAAGCAATTTCCGGGAAAGGAAGCAGACCTCATACAATAGTTATGAGTGCAACACCTATTCCAAGAACCCTTGCCATTATAATGTATGGCGACCTTGATATTTCAATAATTGATGAATTGCCTGCTGGAAGGCGACCTATAGCCAACTGTGTTGTCGGCAAAGATTACAGATATAACGCCTATAATTTTATTGAAAAGCAAGTTGCACAGGGACGTCAGGTTTACATTATATGTCCTACGGTAGAATACAGCGAAGCTGTAGAAGGTGAAAATGTTATTGAATATGCCGATAAGCTTAAGCAGATATTTCCACCGGCAATTAATGTATCTTTTTTGCATGGAAGAATGAAACCTGCTGAAAAAAATGATATAATGGAGAAGTTCTCAAAAAATGAAATACAGGTTTTAGTTTCAACCACTGTTGTGGAGGTTGGTGTTAATGTTCCTAATGCCACGGTTATGATGGTTGAAAATGCAGAACGTTTTGGATTAGCCCAGCTGCATCAGCTTAGGGGCCGTGTAGGAAGAGGAAAGTTTCAATCCTACTGTATTTTTATAAATGGCAGCGAAAAGAAGGAAGCAAAAGACCGCCTTGAAATATTAAATAAATCTAACGACGGATTTTTTATTGCAAATGAAGATTTGAAGTTAAGGGGGCCGGGTGATTTTTTCGGTGTCAGACAAAGTGGTGATTTTGAATTTAAAATCGGCGATATTATGAATGATGCTGATACTTTAAAAAAAGCTGCTGATGCAATTAATTTAATTGAATCCGGCGAATTGTATGTATCAGATGAGGAAATGGAAATGATGAATACATCAAAAATTTCATCAATTAATATATAAATTTGAGAGGAGTATAGTACATTAGTTATGGATATAGTAGTTTTATGTGGAGGAAACAGTACAGAAAGAGAAGTTTCAATAAGCTCAGGATATAATGTTTGTCAGGCACTTCGTGAAAAAAATCACAATGCTATTTTGATGGATGTTTTCTTTGGAATGGATAATTGTGATATTTTTGAAACCTCAAAAAACACATATGATGTTACAAAAGAAAAAGATTACATAAAAAGCCTTTCTACAAAAGTTAAAGAAACTGAAGGAAAAAGAAAAAGCTTCTTTGGAAATAATGTAATTGAAATATGTAAAAAAGCTGACATTGTATTTCTTGCCTTACATGGAAAAAACGGTGAAGACGGAAAATGTCAGGCAGCCTTTGATTTATATGGAATTAAATACACCGGTTCAGGACATTTAGCCAGTGCCATGGGAATGGATAAAGCAGTTACAAAACAGATTTTTATGTCAAAAGGTGTTCCAACAGCTAAAAGTGTCTGGGTGAAAAAAGGTGAAGATACAGACCTCAACCGCTTAAATATGTCACTTCCTCTTGTAGTTAAAGCATGCAACGGTGGCTCAAGTGTTGGTGTGGTTTTAGTAAAAGACGAAAAAGATTACCAAAATGCCGTGGAAGAATGTTTCAAATATGATAACGAAATATTAATTGAAGATTTTATAGAAGGACGGGAATTTTCCATTGGAGTTTTAAATGGAAAGGCATTACCTATTGTGGAAATTATACCAAGAGAAGGATGGTATGACTATGAAAACAAATATAAAGATGGTGCCACAACTCATGTTTGTCCTGCTAATTTAAGCGATGAACTTACAGAGAAAATGCAGCAGGTAGCTGTTGATGCCTGTGATGCAATTGGTTGTTCGCTATGTTCAAGAGCAGACGTTATGATGGATAAAGCCGGAAATATGTTTTGCTTAGAAGTAAATACATTACCGGGTATGACTTCCACAAGTCTTATTCCTGATGAGGCAAGGGCAATAGGTGTGGATTATCCGTCTCTTTGTAATAAAATAGTAGAATTGTCGTTAAACAAATATAAATAATGTTGATTGGAGCAAATAAATGAGTTTAAAAAATATGACACTGGAAAACATTGCTAAAGCCTGCAATGGAATATACATAGGAGATGAAAGTTTTAAACAAACTGAAATTACAGGTGTTGAAAAAGACAGCCGTTTAATAGAAGAAGGATATTTGTATCTTCCTTTTGTGGGGGCAAAGGTTGACGGACATGACTTTATTCCACAGGTATTTGAAAAAGGTGCATTATGCACTTTATCTGAAAAAAAATTGGATATCAACAAGCCATACATACTGGTTAAATCTGTTGCTGATGCCCTAAAGGCAATTGCTGAATTTTACAGAGAACAGCTTTCATGTAAAATCATAGGAATTACAGGTAGTGTAGGAAAAACCAGCACTAAAGAAATCATTGCTTCCGTTTTAAGTGAAAAATATCAGGTTTTAAAAACTGAGGGCAACTATAACAATGAAATCGGAATGCCACTTACCATGTTAAAAATACGTGATAATCATCAGATAGCCGTTATAGAAATGGGAATCAGTGACTTTGGTGAAATGCACCGTCTTGCTAATATTTCAAAGCCGGATGTATGCGTAATTACTAATATTGGAACATGCCATTTGGAAAATTTAGGAGACAGAGATGGTGTATTCAGAGCTAAAACAGAAATGTTTGAACACGCACAAAAAGATTGTTTTGTAGTTTTAAATGGTGATGATGACAAATTAATTAATGTAAAAGAAGTAAACGGACATGAACCAATGTTTTTCGGCATAAATACAAAGCAGAATGTGGGAATTGTTTCTCACACATCAAAAGGCGTTATGGGAACAGAAGTAGAAATCAGATACTTTGATAAAACCTTTACAACACTGATTCCAATTCCGGGATTTCACATGATTTATAATGCCTTAGCAGCTACCTGCATAGGTGTTCATTTTGGAATGAGTTTTTCAGAAATAGATTCCGGCATTAGAAAGCTTAAGGCAATAAACGGCCGAAATAACATCTTTAACGTAAACAATATAACAGTAATAGATGACTGTTACAATGCCAATCCCATGTCAATGAAAGCATCTCTTAATGTTTTATCAGAAGCAGATGGCAGAAAGGTAGCTATCTTAGGTAATATGTATGAGTTAGGAGACAATGAAGCAGAACTTCATAGACAGGTAGGAGAAGAAGCTGCCCGATTAAAAATAGATGAAGTTATATGTATTGGTGATTTGGCACAAAACATAGCTGATGCTGCAAAAAGCGGATGCAACATGGTTTATCATTTTAATAATAAACAGGACTTTGAGTCAAATATCAGTGAGTATATCAAACCCGGAGATACAGTTTTAATTAAAGCTTCAAACGGAATGAAATTTACTACAATAGTTAATCTTATAAAAGAGACTTTTTAAATTATTATATTTTGAAAAAAATGTCAGATTAACAACAACTTACCAGTTTATTAATCTCTTTTCTTCACATAATACTAGTGTAACAAAAATTCAATTGAAGGTTGGTTACAATTTTTAAATATCTGATTGTGAAAATGGAGGTAATTGAAATGAGTAATTCAAACAATGTAAATGTTCCAGAAGCAAAGAGTGCAATGAACAGATTTAAAATGGAATGTGCATCAGAAGTAGGTGTACAGCTTACAGACGGTTACAACGGAAACTTAACATCTGCACAGGCAGGTTCTGTTGGTGGACAGATGGTTAAGAAGATGATTGAAGCTCAGGAAAAACAGATGAGTGGTAAATAATCATTTTCTATCGTTTAAAAACAGCAGGGAGGTTCACTAAATGTGAACCTCCTTACTTAGTTATAACTATTTATTTTTCATGAATTTAATAATATCTAAAACATATGAATAAATGTTTTCATCCTTTAAAACTGAAGGTTTGATGACTCCTGTTTTAGATTTGTAATCCTCTCTTAAAACCTGTGGAAAACAATCATTATCTAAAGAATACACCGGTAAAAACTCCCCTGAAAATTTCTCGTAACATGTAGAAGCTGACGCCTGTTTTCTGTAGTTTTTATCCACAAAAGAAGCAATACTTTTATGAATTGCTTTATCCTCTAAAGGCAGATAAAAGTAATCCTTCGGATTGGAGAAAAAATACTTAAAGGTTCCATTTATGATTTTAACGGTTATATATCCTCTATCATCTATGGCAGAAAAATGAAGATAATCTTTGTTATATATCATTTTTAGTGGAATCCTGTTTTCAAATGAAATATTAATTCTTAATTCTTTTTCTATGTCCCCTTCAACATTTGTATATTCGTTAATGTAATATTCCTGAATATGAAATTTCCCATCAAACACATCTTTTACAGATAAAAGGGATATTAATTTTCCCATATTAATAACATCTTCACGATTATGTAGCAGAAGGGGGAAAATAAGCCTCTCATCTTTTGATTCTACATAATGCTTAAAGACCTCTACTAAATCCCCACCTGAAAAAGGATCAGTACGTTTTATGTTTAATGCTTTTTCAAAGGTTTTCTGCTTTTGGTTTTCCAGATTTAATATATGATTTAATTTCGACAGAGGTTTATAAATATCTATGCTGTTAAATCTGTCAAAATCAAAGTCTAAGTTGTATTTCTCACCTCTTTCTTTAACAAAAGGAATATCAAAAGCATTTCCATTAAAATGAATAATGGTGTTAAATCCCTTTAAAAATTTGTGGAACGCCATAAGAACATTTGCCTCATCATTAAAATTCTCAGCCAGCCACTGGGCATACATTAATTCATTATTAGAAAAATACATACAGCCTATTAAATAAACATTACAGTATTTTCTTGAAAATCCCGTTGTTTCAATATCAAAAAATATTGTTTTATCAGGATTTGCAATCGTTGAAACCGGGTAGTCAATTTTTATATTTGCTTTATCTCTTATTACTAGCATAAGTATATTTTAGCATATTTTTACGTTAGTTGACAATCTAATTACACAATGCTAAAATTACCCGTGATGTTAAAAAATATCATATGGACTTTATGTTCTGATGTAAAAATCAGCTAAGAGGGAAGCAGGTGGAAATCCTGCACGGTCCCGCCACTGTAAGCACGGAATTTTTATTCGCATATTTATGCGGCATGTTATTCATGTATGATTTTTAATCGCCACTGGGCAACCGGGAAGGTAAATAAAAGTGATGATGTGTAAGCCAGGAGACCTGCATAGAGTTTGGAGTTATATCACGGGGAATTGATAAAGGGCTTCTATTGCAAAAAGGCTTTATTTTGATGCCTTTATTTTGCATATATAAGATTTATCGCACCCCTAGAGCATACGCTTTAGGGCTTTTTTCGTGTTACTCTTACTATTTTACTAATTGAAGGAGAACGAAAATGAGACGAAACAACACAACCAAAAAGGTTATTTCAATTGCTCTTACCATGGCACTGGCATTTTCAAATGTAAGTATAACTTACACCAAAGCTGATGATACATCAAATGTAATTGAAATATCAGACGCCACTCAGTGGGCCAAAATCGGCAAGGATGCTGAATATCCATTAGATGGAAATTACATTCTTACTAGCGACATTGAAAATGTTACTGAAACAATAGGTCAAGGTGATAATACTTTACCTGATGCTTTTACGGGAACAATTGATGGTGACGGACATAGCGTAACATTAGATATTAACGCTCAGAAAACTTATCAGGGATTAATCGGTCAGACTAATGGTGCCACAATTAAAAACCTTGTAGTTAAGGGAAATGTTACATCAACTCTTGGATTTGATGCAGGTATTGTGGCTAAAGCAGTTAATACAACCATTACAAATTGTGGTAACGAAGCAACTATAAATGTTACAAACAAAAATGCGAAAAACATTGCCGGAATCACAGGATATTCTGAAAATACAACCATTACAAACAGTTATAATGTAGGTGACATTACCGGTGGAGCGAGAGTTGCAGGTATAACAGGTGAAATTAAAACATACACATCAATTGAAAACTGCTATAACACAGGAAGTGTTACTACAACAGCAACCAGAACAATATATTCAGGTGGATTAGTCGGTTATGGATATGGTACCACAAACAATGTATCAACAGTAAAAAACAGTTATACAACCGGTGCGGTTACGGAAAAAACTCAAAATGGTGCAGCTATAGGATATATTAATGCCTATGTTTCTTTTGAAAAATGCTATTATCTTGAAGGGATAAATTCAAATGTTTATGGCTTTAAAATTTCTGATGCAGATGAACCTGATGTTACAAAATTATCATCAGATGAATTAAAAGGTATTGCATCTGATTTAGGAGAAGCATTTGCAACAGACAGCAGCATAAATAATGGTTATCCTGTTTTAAAATGGCAGATTAAGGCTACAAACACTGATGTGGAAGATAAGGCAACCCTTGATGCACTTGTAAATGAACTTCCATCAGGAGTTATTTCTCCGAAATTTGATACAGACAAAAATATTAACACATATTTATCAAATCTCATTGAATCCAAAGAAGCTTACGCCAATAAAGGCATAAAAGTATCAATAAAGAATGTTGAAAACAGATTTTCTGATGGTGCAACATACATTGATGAAGATGGAACAATACATTATTTTTACATTAATTTATTTGATGCCGGATATGCATACAGATATATGGGACAGGCAGATGTTACATTTAATTTAACATTAAATAATGTTACAGTGGAATATGCACCAAGATGTGTTAATTTCTATTGGGATTTAGACAAGGTAAAAAAAGACCTTGAAGCAGTAAGGGATGAATACATTGATAATCAGATTTTAGACAAAAACGAAGATTTACAAAGTGTAACAGAAAACTTAATGCTTCCTGCTAATCCAAATGTCAGTCACAATGGCTCAGATAAAAATGTTAAATGGGTAAAAGTAAAGTATACATCCTCAGATAGCAGTGTAATTTCAATTAGTAACTCTGCTGAATGGGACAGTGACTTTACTAACATGTACTATACAGCAAAGGTAAATAGAAAATCAGAGGATCAAAATGTTGTTATAACAGCTGAATTTACATTTGGCAGATATAATTCAGGTGAAGATCAGGTTACTGAAACCATTAAACGTGAAATACCTGTTAAAGTTTTAGCATATAACGAAGTATTAGAGCAGACAAAGGCATTACAGGAAAAGGTTGACACATATAAAGATAATCTTTCAAATTTCACTACAGGTGGAGATATTGATTTAAGTAATGTGAAAGATGACATACAGTTAGTTATCCCTAAAAAGTTAGGTCTTGATGGTAAGTATTACGATTTCAAGGTTGAAAGCAGCGATACATCTGTAATGGAAATTTATGGCTATCGTACATACACATACAGACCACTTCCGGGAGAAGATAAAAAAACAATTACATTAACAGTAACAATTACCAACAAGGAAAATCCTGATATTTCTGCTTCAACTAAGTTTGACGTGACAGTTTTACCTTTAACAGAAGAAGAAATAACCAATGCTGTTAATTTTATGAATAGTGCAAAAGAAAACTTCTTTGAGTTTATAAAAAATGAAAACAGCGATGCAAATAATATTACAGGAGATTTGAAGGTATTTTACGGCATATATCAGGATGAAAATGGAAATGTTTATTCATCAAACTATGTTTCAAAGCCAGATAATAACGGAATTATTGCAAGAATTGTAAATCCGGAAGAAGAAATTCCTGACCATCAGAGATACTGGATATCATCAGACAAAAACATTATTAATGATGAGACTTTAAGGGTAACAATACCGGTTTATAATACTAAAGTTACAGTAGGTGCAGTAATTTCTCATGAAATATATGAAAATTATGCTAAAAGATATGCCGATGATCCTGTATACGGAAAAATCTTCGCACAACTTGCTAATCAGAAAGTTTTAGTAGAATTAAATGTTATAGGAGAAAAGGGTGAAGAGCCAACTACAGCAGAACCTACTACCGAAAAGCCTTCTGAAACAACTACAACATCAAAGGTTACACCAACATCTAAAGCAATTGATGGCAAATATAAGAAATTAGTTGTTAAAAAGTTTAAGGCAAAGAAAGCTAAAAAGAGTATTAAATTATCATGGCAGAAAAATAAGAAGGCAACCGGCTATCAGATTAAATACTGGACAAGCAAAAATTCAAAACATGCCAAGGTAAAACTCCTTAAAAAGAACACTATTGTTAAGTCAACAATAAAAGGAGTTAAGAAAGGCAAAAAATATATAATTATCATTCGTACATACAATGTTGTAAATGGTAAAAAGATATATGGAAAATGGTCAAAGCGAATTGTGAAAATTAAATAGTTAAAATACTTTTAGAGGGACTATCGCTAATGTGATATGTCCCTTTGTATTTTTACTTAACCCCAAATATGTTATGATTAAAATAATATTTATATTTCATCAATTATCCGTTATAGGAAAAAGCAGGAGGATTTAAGCTTTGAAAAATAAAATAAATAAAATACTTTGGTCTTTAGATTTTATTATATATATGTTATTTACATATATATATCGCTCAGACGGATTGGAATATCAACTGGCAAAGGAAGGAAGTAAATTACATAAGGTATACATACATGGTGAACCGGAATATAGTTATTTATATTACAATTCTGCAAGTCCCATGCTTTCAAAAATCGGTCTTATGGGTATGTTAGTAACAAGCCTGATATTTATTGGATATGGAACATACTTATCCACTATATACATAAAAAAGAAAGTAGTCCATTCGTATAATAAATTAACAAATATTGTTATAGTAATAGTTGTTTCATTCTTATACGCATTGTTATTACATATATTACAAAGAGTTATTTACATTAATTTCTGTATGCTGGTTGGAGAATAACCTTTGCTATATTTTAAAAGTAATATTTAAAAGTAATATTTTAAAGTCCTTTTTCATTGAATATAATGTGAAAAAGTATTATTATATTTATTATTGGTTTTTATTATTTTGGAACCATTTTAGATATTTAAATCATTATTTTAAGCATGGCAAAGAGAGGTAAAAAAATGTCTATTCTAACATTTAAGGGTGGAGTTCATCCATATGATGGAAAAGAATTGTCTAAAGATGTTGCCGTAAGAAAAATTCTCCCTGAAGGGGAACTTGTTTTTCCGGTATCACAACATATTGGTGCACCGGCGAAACCTGTTGTAGAAGTGGGAGAGAGAGTTCTTAAGGGACAGCTTATTGCCGGTGCAGATGGATTTGTATCAGCTAACATTCATTCATCTGTTTCAGGTACTGTTAAGAAAATCGAAAAACGATTAGTTCCTAACGGAAGCAAGGTTCTTTCTATCATTATCGAAAATGACAATTTATATGAAGAATATAATTATGGACCAAATAATGAACCCTGGTCAAAAGATACTATTAGAAAAGCCGTAAAAGACTGTGGCGTAGTCGGACTCGGAGGTGCGTGCTTTCCTACTCATGTAAAGCTTACTCCTAAGGATGACAAATCCATTGATTATGTAATTGTAAATGCAGCTGAGTGCGAGCCATACATAACTTCTGACTATAGAAGACTTGTAGAACAGCCGTCAGAGGTAATTGAGGGCTTGAAAATCGTACTTAAGCTTTTTGAAAATGCAAAAGGTGTTATTGCTGTGGAAAACAATAAACCTGATGTTATAGAAAATTTAAAGAAGCTTACTGAAAAAGAAGACAAAATCAGTGTAGCAGAATTAAAAACAAAATACCCTCAGGGTTCTGAGAGACATATTATATATGCTGTTACTAAAAGGAAAATTAATTCCTCAATGCTTCCTGCTGATGCAGGCTGTATAGTAGATAATGTTGATACAATATATAATATTTATCGTGCAGTTAAATTCAACAAACCTCTTACGGAACGTATTGTTACCGTTTCAGGAGACGGAATTAGCAGCCCATGCAACCTGGAGGTACCATTTGGAACCAGTCACGCACAGTTAGTTAAGGAAGCCGGAGGAATGGATGAAAACGTTGAAAAAATCATTTCCGGCGGGCCTATGATGGGACAGGCGATGTTTTCTTTAGAAGTTCCTGTTATTAAAGGTTCTTCAGCTCTGTTAGCATTCAAACAGGATGAAATTTCAAGAGCAACAATGACTAACTGTTTAAACTGTGGTAAATGCGCCATGGTTTGTCCGGAAGGTCTTATTTGTGCCAAGCTTGCCCATGCGGCAGATGCAAACGATATGGAAGCATTTGTAAAAATGCATGGCATGGAATGTATAGAATGTGGAACATGTAACTACAACTGTCCTGCCAATAGAAATATTACGCAGTCAGTTAGAACAATGAAAAGAAAAGTGCAGGCAGCACGTAGGAAAGGGTAAGTGTGACAAATAATGTATAACGTATCATCAAGCCCTCACGTAAAGGCTAAAATGACAACCAAAAGTATAATGAGAGATGTTATTATTGCCATGATTCCTACATCAGCTTTTGGCATATATAACTATACCAATCTTTTTGGAATCAAATATGGCATTCATTCAGCATTACTTATATTAATTACAGTTATTTCCTGTGTTGCGGCGGAATATATTTACACAACAATAACAGATCAGAAAATAACGATTTTTGATTTAAGTGCCGTAGTAACAGGTATGATACTGGCGCTTAATTTACCATGCACGTTTCCATATTGGAAAGCGGCATTAGGTGGAGCTTTTGCAATAATTATTGTAAAACAGCTTTTTGGTGGTTTAGGTCAAAACTTTATGAACCCGGCATTAGGTGCTAGATGTTTCCTTGTTTTATCCTTTGCCGGTGACATGACAGCATTTTATCCTAAGGATGTTAAGGGAATTGATGCTGCCACCAGTGCAACACCACTTACAGCATTAAAAAATGCAGGTGGAAGCTCTGCATCACTTATCGACATGTTTATCGGTAATCATGCAGGAACCATTGGTGAAACAAGTATTATTGCACTTTTAATTGGTGCAGCTTACTTAGTTATCAGAAAAATAATTGACGTAAGAATACCTCTTACATATATTGCTGTATTTGCTGTATGTATTATGTTATTTAATCAGTCATCTGACCCTGTATTTTTAGCCCAGCAGCTTTGCGGTGGCGGTTTAATATTTGGTGCCTTCTTTATGGCAACTGATTATGTTACATCACCTATTACAAAGGGTGGCAGGTATATTTATGGCATATGTCTTGGACTTTTAACTGCTATATTCAGAACTTTTGGAGCAAATGCAGAAGGTGTATCTTTTGCCATTATATTCTGTAACCTTCTTGTTCCTCTTATTGAAAAATATACAATACCTAGAGCTTTTGGTATTGTAAAACAGAAGGGAGGCAGATAATATGAACAAAATAATTAAAGATACATTAATATTATTTGTTATAACTTTAATTTCCGGTTTGGGACTTGGCTTTGTTTACAATGTTACATCAGATGCAAGGGCAAAGCAGGAAGAAAAGACCATGGTTGAGGCCTATGAAGCCGTAATGCCGGGACTTTCTAAATATGATACTGTGGATTTTGATTCAAAATTAAATGACACCATTTCTAAGGAAATCAAAAACACTGAAAAGGAAAATGGAATTTCCACAATTAAGGCTTATAATGCCACCATTGATAATGTTGTTAAAGCAACAGATGATAGCGGTAATGATTTAGGATATATTGTTACGGTTACGGATAATGAAGCTTATGGCAGTTCCCTTCAAATTACGGTAGGCATAAAAACAGACGGAACCGTTACTGGAATTTCGTTCCTTTCATTAAGTGAAACACCGGGACTTGGAATGAAAGCGAAAGAAGATTCATTTATGTCCCAGTTTAAAAACAAAAAAGTTGATTATTTCAAATATAATAAGGCAGGAACTTCTGCTGATAATGAAATTAATGCCATAAGCAGTGCAACAATAACCACAAATGCGGTAACACATGGTGTAAATGCTGCAATTGCCTGTGTGAAAAATATTACAGGAGGTGCTAATTAATGAACAGATGTGTTGAGCGTTTATATAACGGTATTATTAAGGAAAATCCTACTTTTGTTCTTATTCTTGGAATGTGTCCGACACTGGCTGTTACATCTTCCGTGATAAACGGAGCAGGAATGGGACTTAGTACAATGGCAGTTCTTGTTTTGTCAAACTTCGTGATTTCACTTCTTAGAAAAGTCATTCCTAACGGAGTGAGAGTACCGGCATTTATTGTTATTGTAGCTAGTTTTGTAACTATATTACAGTTTCTTCTTGAAGCATATCTTCCATCTCTTAACCAGTCTCTTGGGATTTACATACCACTGATTGTTGTTAACTGTATTATTTTAGGAAGAGCAGAAAGCTATGCTTCAAAAAATCCTCCTATACCGGCATTATTTGACGGCTTGGGAATGGGACTTGGATTTACAATAGCCTTGTCACTTCTTGGAGGCTTTAGAGAAATAATTGGTGCAGGAACTATTCTTGGAATTAATATTCCTAGATGGGACGGTATAGGTATTTTCGTTATGGCACCGGGAGCATTCTTTATTTTAGCTGCCCTTATTGCCATTCAGAACCAGATAAGAATCAGCCATGGAAAGAAGCCACGAAAACTCCAGTGTGAACAGGGGTGTGCAGGATGCACAGGCTGTGGCAGTGATTTTACCAATTGCACTAAAGATGAAAAGGAGGAGGCATAAATGGTTAATTGTATGTTAATTGCAGTGGGAGCTGCACTGGTAAATAACGTTGTATTAAGTCAGTTTTTAGGTTTGTGTCCATTCCTTGGGGTTTCTAAAAAAACTGATACTGCTGCGGGAATGGGAGCTGCAGTAATCTTTGTAATTATGATTGCATCAGCAGTTACCTATGGTGTTTATTACGCTATTCTTACACCCCTTAATCTTGAATACTTACAAACCATTGTATTTATTCTTGTAATTGCAGCTTTAGTTCAGTTAGTTGAAATGATATTAAAGAAATTTGTTAAGCCGTTATATGAGGCACTTGGAGTGTATTTACCTTTAATTACAACCAACTGTGCCGTACTTGGTGTAGCAATTTCAAATATAGATAACGGTTATAATTTTGGTGAAAGCATGGCATGTTCCTTTGGTACATCCTTTGGATTTTTAATCTCAATTGTAATTCTTGCAGGAATAAGAGAAAAATCAGAAAACAATAATATTCCAAAACCTTTTAGAGGTACACCTATTGTACTTATTTCAGCAGGACTTATGGCTATAGCATTTACCGGATTTACCGGTGTTGTATAAGGAGGCATATATGGAAATTTTAGCATTAAGTACAACAATGACAGGAATTTTATATGCCGTTGCCATTGTTGGTGGCGTAGGTTTGATTATTGGTATAGCACTGGGTATTGCCGGCAAATTCTTATCAGTAGAAGTAGATGAAAAAGAAGTTGCCATAAGAGAAGCATTACCCGGTAACAATTGCGGTGGTTGTGGATATGCCGGATGTGATGCCTTAGCATCAGCCATTGCCAAAGGAGAATGTGATCCGTCAGCCTGTCCTGTAGGTGGCGAAAGCACTGCAAAGATAATAGCAGACATAATGGGAGTTGAAGCTAACGTAGTTAAAAAAGTGGCTTATGTTGCCTGTTCCGGTGACTGTGAAAAAGCCAAAGATAAATATAACTATTATGGAAATATGTCATGTCAGGATGCTGCAAACATTCCCGGTGGAGGTGCAAAAGCCTGTAGTTATGGCTGTTTAGGACTTGGAAGCTGTGTAAAAGCCTGTGAATTTGATGCCATACACGTAGTAAACGGCAAGGCAATAGTTGATAGCGAAAAATGTAAGGCCTGTGGCAAATGTGTTGCAGCATGTCCTAAGAATTTAATTTCAATTATACCTGCTGATACTAAATACATGGTTAAATGTAGTTCCCACGATAAAGGAAGGGATGTAATGCAGGCTTGTAGTGCAGGTTGCATTGGCTGTGGACTATGCGCAAAGAACTGCCCTGTGCAGGCTATTGATTTTGGATATAATCTGGCAACAATTATGCAGGATAAATGTAAAAAATGTGGTGTATGTGCCGAAAAGTGTCCAAAGAAAGTTATTGAAAAACTATAATTAAAAATTGAATAAATTTTCTAAAAAATCTCACACTAGTAATGGTGTGAGGTTTTTTATGGAAAAATTTATTAATAAAAATATTGTTGAAAACATTAATACTTTTGATGAAATATTATATATTGATGAAAGCTTTGATATTTTAAAGCGTAATTTTATTGTTGGTGGAAAGAAAGCCGTAATGTATTATATAAACGGATTTTGCGACAATGATTTAATACAGAAAGTCCAGGAGTTTTTTACAGGTATTGAGCCTTCCGATTTAAATGTACCGGTGGAAGATTTCGCTGATAATAAAATTCCTTTTATACAAATAGACTTATATGACGATAAATATAATGTTCTTACATTGCTTCTTTCAGGAGTGGTATGCCTGTTAATTGACGGATATGATAAGGCAATGCTAATTGACGTAAGGAAATATCCTGCAAGAAATGTTCAGGAGCCTGAAAAATACAAGGTTCTTAGAGGTTCACGGGATGGCTTTGTGGAAACATTAGTATTAAACACAGCACTTATAAGAAGGAGAATCAGAAATCCTGAATATATGTGTGAAATACTTAGAGCCGGAAAAAGTTCCAGAACGGATATAGCCCTTTGTTATATGAAAGATAGGGTTGATAAAAAACTTCTAAAAAGAATAAAATCACAAATTGAAAATATTAAAACAGACGCGTTGCCTATGAATCAGGAAAGCCTTTCGGAATGTATTCATAAAGGTCATTGGTTTAATCCGTTTCCTAAATTCAGATATACTGAAAGACCGGATACTGTGGCTGCTGAAATATTAGAAGGACAAATATGTATTTTAGTGGATAATTCCCCTGCCGCAATGATTTTACCAACAACTATTTTTGATGTAATAGAAGAAGCAGATGATTATTATTTTCCGCCAATTACAGGGACTTATTTAAGACTTGCCCGTGCCTTCATTACAGTTATGTCATTAATTTTAACCCCTCTTTATTTGCTATATGCAAACAATCCGGGGCTGTTACCGGACTGGCTTGAATTTACCAAAATTACAGATGTACAATTTGTCCCCATTTTCTGGCAGCTTTTATTGTTAGAGCTTGCTATTGATGGTTTAAAATTAGCGGCAATAAATACTCCCAGCACATTAAATACCCCTTTAAGTTTAATTGCTGCCATAATAATCGGTGAGTTTGCAGTAAATACAGGATGGTTTAACCAGCAAACCATGCTGTACATGGCAGTGGTTGCCATTGCCAATTTCACCCATGAAAATTATGAGCTGGCATATTCCATTAAATTTTTAAGGATAATAATATTAATTCTTACCCAGTTATTTAATTTGTGGGGAATGATAATAGGATGTGTTTTCACATTACTAACTATTGCTTTGAACAGAACCATAGCCCAGACAAGTTATATATACCCTTTATTTCCCTTTGACTTTAAGAAATTTATGTTGCGTTTTTTCAGGGTGTCAATAAAAAAGAAAGAATGAGACCATCCCAGTCTCATTCTTTTTCTGATGAAGTAGTTGTTTCTATTATAACATCACCATCTTCTGTTTGTTCAAGTCCTTTTGACATATGTATTTTTCCGTCTTTAGTTACAAAAACTGCTTCAGTTTTTTGGGTTTTATTAATCAGATTCATTCCATCTTTAAGCCCCATAATAAAAGCTGTTGTACTTAATGCATCCCCGGCCTCAGATGAATTTGAAATTATAGTTACCGAAGCTAAATCATTATCCACAGGATACCCGGTAGAAGTATCTAGTATGTGATGATATATTTTGTCATCTTTTTTAAAATATCTCTCATAAATTCCTGACGTTACTACAGATTTATCTGATACATCAAGTTTAAGACAATATTCATCGTTATTTTTTATGTAATCTTCATTACCATTTACTGTTGGTGTTATGTCATTATTATAAAAAGGATTCTTAATCCCTATTACAAATGGTTCATCATCAGATTTTCCACCTATGGTAAGTATGTTACCACCTAAATCGATTATCCCTGATTTTACCCCTTCTGAAATCATATAGCTTTTAAGTTTGTCAGCAACAAATCCCTTAACAATACTTCCTAAATCAAGGTGGGTTTCACCATCTTTTAAAGTTACTTTTTCATCTTCACACTTTATGTTTTTATAGCCTACATGTTTAATGGCTTCTTTAATTTTTTTATCATCAGGAACTGTAGGATTATCCCCTGTTACATTCCACATATCTGAAAGTTCTCCAATTGTAACATCAAATGCTCCTTTTGATTTTTTACTGTACTTAATACTGTCCTTTATTACATCCGATACAACATGATTAACTTTGCAGCCCTTCGTTTTGCTTTGGTTAATTTTTGAAATATCACTGTCTTTTTTTGTTGTGCTAAACATTTTATCATAATGATTACACAACCCGAAACATTCATTTATAATATCCTGTGCTTCCGACTCCCCGGCGTATTCATAAATGGTAATTGTAATAGTAGTATCAAAACAAAAGTTAGTAAGAGAAAGGGGAAACTCTTCTTTTTTACTGCATCCTGATATTGATACTGATAACGAAGCAACAAGTGTAAATATTACAAACGATTTTAAATATTTCTTAAGTTTGTCCTTTTTCATAAATTTATCTCCGATTCATTATTCATTCATTCATTTAATATAGCATATTTATCTTAAAATTTCGATAATAAATAAGATAGATTTGTATAAAAAATTGATATATGCTATTATAATGTGGTCGTACAAATAACTGATTTTACGAAACAATTAGATTTATTGTTAATGAGGATATTTAAAATGATTTCTTATATAAAAGGTATAGTAGAGAATATTGAAAATGACAAAGTAATTATAGATAATAACGGAATTGGTTACGGAATCTTTATGCCCGGGCATGTACTTGACACTATAGGTATTGGAGAGGAATTAAAAATATATACTTATTTAAGTGTAAAGGAAGATGCCATGCAGCTGTATGGTTTTCTTTCAAAAGACGAACTTAATTTTTTTAAAATGCTTCTTGGAGTAAGTGGAGTAGGACCTAAGGGTGGACTTGCCATTATAACTGCATGTCCCGGTGATGCCCTAGCCATGTCCATTATATCAGGAGATGCCAAGGCTATTGCAAAAGCTCAGGGTATAGGAAACAAAACTGCTCAAAAGATTATTATTGAGCTTAAGGATAAAATTGATATGGATAGTGTAATCGGTGGAACAGACTATGAAGAAATTCCGGCAGCAAAGGGTGATTTTGATGATGCACTAGAAGCTCTTGTTTCTTTAGGATACTCCAAATCAGATGCATACAGTGCCATTAAAAAGGTGCCAAATGCTAAGAACATGGATGCGGAAGATTTACTGAAAAATGCACTTAAATATGTTTTTTAATGAGGATTAAATATGGATAAAAGAATTATTCAAACAGAAATGGTTTCGGAAGACGCAGTTATAGAAAAAGGTCTGAGGCCTCGGAAATTAGACCAGTATATTGGTCAGGAAAAAGCAAAAAATAACTTAAAAATTTTCATAGAAGCAGCAAAAACCAGAAACGAACCTTTAGACCATGTGTTACTTTATGGTCCTCCGGGACTGGGTAAGACCACCCTTTCCACTATTATTGCCAACGAAATGGGAGTAAATATTAAGGTAACCTCCGGCCCTGCCATTGAAAAGCCGGGAGAAATGGCTGCAATCCTTAATAACTTATCTGAAAATGATATTTTATTTATTGATGAAATCCACAGATTAAACAGACAGGTGGAAGAAGTTCTTTACCCGGCAATGGAAGATTATTCCATTGATATAATGATTGGGAAAGGACAGGCTGCCCGCTCCATAAGGCTTGATTTACCAAAATTTACATTGATCGGTGCCACAACAAGGGCAGGACTTCTTACTGCACCTTTAAGAGACAGATTTGGAGTTATTAATAAATTAGAATTTTATAATATATCAGAACTAAAAAAAATTATAATAAGATCCGCCGATATTTTAGGAGTGGAAATAGATGATAAAGGTGCCGAGGAAATGGCAAGGCGTTCTAGAGGAACTCCGAGACTTGCCAACCGCCTTTTAAAACGTGTCAGGGATTTTGCCCAGGTAAAATATGACGGCGTTATCACGGAAGATGTGGCAAACACCGCCCTTAATCTTTTAGAAGTGGACAAATTAGGTTTAGACAGAGGGGACAGAAGTATTTTAGATACCATTATTTCCAAATTTGCCGGAGGCCCTGTAGGTTTAGACACATTAGCGGCTGCCTTAGGGGAGGATTCAGGTACTCTAGAGGATGTTTACGAGCCTTACCTTATTCAAAATGGATTAATACAGCGTACACCAAGAGGTCGTATTGCAACCCCTACAGCCTATGAACATTTAGGTATTCCTTATGAGCAATAGGATTTATTACTTTTCCAAAAACCCATAACACCAAATACCTTTTGACCATAACAGTAATTTATGATATTATAATTGAAGTTTTAAGGTGCAGTATTTATATAGGTATTTTATACAGTTAGGAGAAAATTATGGCATCAAAGAATTATATAGATGTAATTATAGATGGAAAAATATACAATATCGGTGGTTTTGAAAGTGAAGCATATTTACAAAAGGTAGCTTCATACATAAACAATATGATTATGGAATTTAAGCAAAACGAAAACTACCGTATGCAGAAAATGGATATGCAGCGTATCTTACTTGAAATCAACATTGCCAATGATTACTTCAAGGCTAAAAAACAGGCTGATTTGTTAGAAAATGATTTGGAAATCAAAGAAAAAGAAGTTTATGATTTAAAGCACGAATTAATTGTCTCAGATTCAAGGGCAGAAGCTACTGAAAAAGAATTAAAAGAAGCTTTAGATAAAATCAAGGAACTTGAAAAAGAGATTGTAAGATTACAGACAGAATTAAAAAATTAATTAAAGGAATATAGCGATCAGGTTTAGCCTGGTCGTTTCTTGAAAGATGGTTTTGGAGAGTGACATGGATATTGAACTTTTAGCACCGGGTGGCTCCTATGAAAGTGTTATAGCTGCATTTAATGCAGGGGCGGATGCCGTATATACCGGTGGCGAAATGTTTGGTGCAAGAGCAAATGCTGATAATTTGACAACAGAGCAGCTAATTGATGCCATTAATTATGCACACATACATAATAGAAAGCTTTATTTAACTGTAAATACACTTTTGCGTGATGACGAAATTAACGAAAAACTCTATAATTATATTCTTCCATTATATGAAAATGGTTTAGATGCAGTGATTGTGCAGGATATGGGAGTTTTTAATTATATCAGAACACATTTTCCTGATTTACACATTCACGCCAGCACACAGATGACCATCTTTGGCAAACGCACGGCACAGGAATTAAAAGAACTTGGTGCCACAAGGGTTGTTCTTCCAAGGGAATTGTCCATTAAAGAAATAAAGGATATTCATGAAAATGTAAATATTGAAATAGAGTGTTTTGTTCACGGTGCCCTATGTTATTGTTATTCAGGACAGTGTTTTTTAAGCAGCTACATAGGTGGCAGAAGTGGAAACCGTGGAAGATGTGCCCAGCCGTGCCGAATGGAATATGATGTAATACAGAACAAAAAAGTATTAAATCCGGGGGATTCAAAGTATGTTTTAAGTCCAAAAGATATATGTACTTTGAATATTTTACCTGATATTATTGAGTCAGGTGTTCATTCCCTTAAGATAGAAGGAAGAATGAAGAAAACTGAATATATTGCCGGAGTTGTAAGTGTATATAGAAAATATATAGATTTATACCAAAAAAATAAATCCGATTATAAAGTCGATTCCCGGGATATAGATATATTATATAATTTGTTTAACAGAAACGGTTTCAATGAAAGTTATTATAAGGTTCATAACGGAAAGGAAATGATTTCATTAAAAAAGCCTACTTTTAGAAGTGGAAATGAAGCCTTAACATCCAATATTAAAAATAAATATATTGGCAAAAAGCTAAAGGAAACCTTTGATGTAAAAATAATCTGTAAGAATAATAAGCCTTTTACCATATGTGCAAATGTATATGGAAAGGAGATAACAGCCTATGGCTTAATTCCTGACAAGGCACAGAAACGCCCGATAGACAAGGATACAATATTAAAGCAGGTTTTAAAAACAGGTGATACCGATTTTAGTTTTAATCCTGTGTTTTTAGATTTAGATGATGGTTTATTTTTAACTGTGGGTGAAATAAAAAATGTCAGACGACAGCTTTTAGAGTTAATATATCAGGAGATTTTATCTTCTTATAAAAGAAATATCTATGGCAATTCAGATAAAGATAATGAATGGGTATCTGTTAGAAAAGATAATTACCATGGTGATATGTGTATTAATGTATCGGTAAGCACTTATGAGCAATTACAGGTTGCTGTTTCAAAAGAATTTATAAATAAAATTTATATTGAACTTCAGTTTTTCGATGAAAAAGGAATAAAAAGAGCATTTGATTTTATAAATGAAAAACATAGGCAGGTATACATTGCCATGCCTTATGTAAGTCGTTTAAAGGATATGGATATATTTTTGCAGGAATATAAGGATACATTAGACAACGAAACATGTATAGACGGTTTCCTTATAAGAAATTTAGAACAATATTATTTCTTACATGAAAATTATCCGGAAGCTGAATACATTTTTGACTATAACGTTTATTCCTATAACGGTTATGCCAAAAATTTTTATGTAAATAATTACAATGTTGTAACTACAGTACCGGCTGAGCTTAATTTAAGACAGTTGAAAGCACGAAAATGCAATAATGAGGAATTTATTGTTTATGGATATATGCCTGTAATGATTTCAGCAGGATGCTGCATAAAAACAACAGATAAATGCACACATAATAACACTGTATACACACTAAAAGATTCAAAAAAAAATGAATTTGTAACCAGATGTGTATGTAAATATTGTTATAATGTTATGTATAATTGTAAGCCTTTATCACTTTTTAAATATGAAAAAGACATAGAAGGTCTTAATTTAAAAAGTGTACGAATAAATCTCACCATTGAGAAACGGAAGGAAACAGATAATATATTGTCAATGGCAGAAGATGCCTTTATCAGAAAGATACCTGTTGTGGCAGATGACACTACCACAAGAGGACATTTTAACAGAGGAGTAATGTAGAAAAGAAAAATGGGTACTTTTATTGTTGTAGTAACTAAATATTTATTTATTTTGTTAATGCTATTTTACACATGGGAATGTTTCAGCGCCTTAAGATGCAAGAATCCCTACAAACTGGCAGGAATATTTCAACGTCAGAATGCAGTTATTTTTCTCACGTATCTGCTGGGAATATTTACAATTTATTCCCACTATGCCGGTTTAAAGGCTTCAGACCCTAGTGATAATATCGATATTGTTATTATTGTTTTAGGTGGGGCGCAGCTGTGTTATCTTATAGTAGTGTTGGGAATTTTCCCAATTATTTATCCAAACATAAATAAAGCAATTTTAAGTAACATGTGTATGCTTTTAACTGTTGGATTTATAATTTTAGCAAGACTTCGTTTTCAAAACAGTATAAAACAATTCATAATTGTTGCCATAGTATCATTAGCATCACTTATTGTGCCATATCTTATGAGCAAATATGAAATGTGGAAATCCCTTACGTGGATATATTGTTTTGTAGGCATTGCATTGTTGTTATCAGTTCTTGTATTGGGTAAAAAAGATAACGGTGCTAATCTTGCAATTAAATTTGGAAATAGTTTTTCTTTCCAACCGTCAGAATTTGTCAAAATAATATTTGTATTTTTTATAGCTGGAATGCTTGCCAAATCAACGAAATTCGGCCAGATAGTAATTTCAGCCATAATGGCAGGAATCCACGTAATTATATTAGTTGTATCAAAGGATTTAGGAAGTGCCTTAATATTCTTTATGATATATGTATTTATGGTATATGTGGGAACAAGAAATATCGGTTATATTTTTGTGGGCTTTACCGGTCTTTCCGTTGCATCAGTGGCGGCATATAAGATTTTTTACCATGTGCAGGAACGTGTTTTTGCATGGCAGAACCCGTGGTCTGATCCGGCTGACACCGGCTATCAGATAACCCAATCCTTATTTGCAATAGGTAACGGTGGCTTAACAGGAACAGGTTTATATCAGGGACGACCTACGGATGTTCCCGTTGTGGATCAGGATTTTGTTTTTTCAGCCATAGGTGAAGAGTTTGGAGCAATTTTTGCAGTACTTATTATTTTAGTATGTTTAAGTTGCTTTGTTGCATTTTTAAATACGGGAATGCAGCAGGTAAGTCTGTTTAACAAATTAGTATGTGTTGGACTTGGAATACAGTACGCAGTTCAGATAATTGTAACCGTTGGAGGTGCCATAAAAATGATTCCTTCAACAGGAGTAACTCTACCACTTATAAGTTATGGTGGCAGTTCAATACTTAGTACATTAATTGTCTTTGCCATAATTCAGGGACTTGCCATAGTAGGTACAACTACGGCAAAGAAACCGGTTAGAAGAAAAGTGCCAATGGAGGGAACAGGAAATGTTGCAACAAGAAACACGGCAAAAATCAGGAAATCGCCGCACAACACGCAGGAAATCAGAATCAACAGGCATTGAGCGAAAAAAAATGAATAAACAGGCTAAAATTACAACCTTTGTAATCTCCTTTATATTTTTATTTATGATAGGTTATTACCTTTACTTTGTTGTAGTAGACAGCCACGATATATTAAATAATCCATATAATCACAGAATTGACAGTCAGTCATCAACGGTTATAAGGGGAACTATTTACAGCAAAAACGGCAAGAAGCTTGCCTATACTGACACTAAAAATACTGAAAGTGATTTAACCGATGACACAAGAGAATACCCTTATGGAAATGTTTTCTCCCATGCCATAGGTATAACCACCCATGGTAAATATGGTCTTGAAAAGATGTGCAACTATGATTTGCTTTCATCCCAGACCAATGTAATTTCAAAAATTGTAGATGATTTTACCGATAACACTGAGAAAGGTTGTGACGTGCATACAACCTTAAGTGTTAATATTCAAAAGACAGCTTATAACAGTTTAAAGGGATATAAAGGTGCGGCTTTTGTAATGAATCCTACAACAGGAGAGATTTACTCAATGGTATCTCTTCCTTCATATGATCCTTCAACAATAAACGATATATGGGATCAGATTGCCAATGACCCAAATGATTCAAGACTTGTAAACCGTGCCACCCAGGGAAAGTATATTCCGGGCTCAATATTTAAGATTTTAACAACTCTTGAATATATGAGAGAAAATAAAAATTATAATGATTTTAGTTATAATTGTTATGGTCAGGCAAATTTTGGTGGATTTTCCATTAAATGTTTTAACGGTAATTCCCATGGAAGTGAAACATTAAAAGATGCCTTTGCTTATTCCTGCAACAGTGCCTTTTCAACTATTGGTAACAGTTTAAAGGTAAGTAAATTTAAGAAAACAGCAGAAGATTTAATGTTTAATCAGAAGCTTCCTTTGGACATGGATTACAACCAAAGTGTTTTTCCACTGGATAAGGATTCCACTGAATTTGATATTACCCAAACCAGTATTGGTCAGGGAAAAACTACCATATCACCGGCACATATGGCTATGATTGCATCAGCCATTGCCAATGACGGAGTTTTAATGAAGCCTTACATTGTTGACCATATTGAAAGCAGTAGTGGAAATGTTGTAAGTTACACAAAACAGGAAAAATACAAAACACTAATGACTAAAGCCGAGGCAAAACAGCTTCAGGAATATATGGCTGCTGTTTGTGAATACGGAACAGGGCGTATTATGGCAAATTCAGATTACAGTGCCTACGGAAAAACCGGAACTGCAGAAGTTGACAAAAAAGATAATGTCAACTCATGGTTTGTTGGGTATGCCAAAAAAGGAAAGAGAAAAATTGCCATTGCAGTTGTTATTGAAAATATGCCGGAGGGCAGCAATTCCGCCGTTAATTGTGTAAAGGAAATTTTTGACTCTTATTTTGATAAAAAATAATTCATGGTTGTCTTGAAATGCATTGGTTCATACTGTATACTTACACTAAGCGCACACTAACAGACAGGAGGAATCGCAATGGAAAAAGCGGTTAGTTGTGGCGGTGTGGTTATATATCGTAAGAAGATTTTACTGTTATATAAAAACTATCGAAACAGATACGAAGGATGGGTTTTACCAAAAGGTACCGTTGAAAAAGGTGAAAATCACCGGGAAACTGCCATCAGGGAAGTACGGGAAGAAACAGGTGTGACCGGAAAGATTATAGACTATATCGATAAAAGCGAATATTCTTTCAATACACCTTCAGGTACAGTCAATAAAGAAGTATACTGGTATTTAATGACAGCAGACAGTTATTATAGCAAACCACAACGTGAAGAGTTTTTCTATGATTCGGGATATTATAAATATATTGAAGCATATCACTTGCTAAAATTTCCGAATGAGAAAAATATATTAGAAAAAGCATATTTAATGAGTAAGTCATTAATTAAATAGTGTTTATGACTTAAAAAGGACAGGCTTATTCCTGTCTTTTTTGAAGCATGAATGTATTGTGTATTATGAATAAAATAAATTATCAGAAGGAATTAGAAAAAGAACTAAATATAATTACAAAGGCTGGCAAAGTACCACGTCTTTTACTTCATGTGTGCTGTGCTCCATGTAGCAGCTATGTATTAGAATATTTAACTCAATATTTTGATATTACTGCATTATTCTATAACCCTAACATTGACGGTGTGTCAGAATATAACCATAGAGCCCGGGAACTAAGAAGGTTTATTAGTGAAAAAAAATTTATAAACAAAGTGGATGTAAAAGTTTGTGACTACTGCCCGGAAGAATTTTTTAATAATGTAACGGGATTAGAGGATTGTTTAGAAGGTGGAGCCCGTTGTTTTAAGTGTTATAGACTTAGATTAGAAAAAACAGCTACTATAGCTTCTAATAAAAACTATGATTACTTTACAACTACATTATCCATCAGCCCCTTAAAAAATTCAGCTAAATTAAACGAAATCGGAAAAGAATTATCAGATAAATACAATATACCTTATTTGTTTTCTGATTTTAAAAAGAAAGAAGGATATAAACGTTCTATAGAACTGTCAAAGGAATATAACTTGTATAGACAGAATTATTGCGGATGCGTTTTTTCCAAACGTGAATCCCTAAGAAAGGAAGAATAATATGATTTGTCCAAATTGCGGAAGTGAATGTGATGAGAATCAGATGTTTTGTACAAAATGTGGTACAAAAATCAATTCTTTTGAAAATGATATAGTTACAACTCCCCCTGATAATACCTTTGAAAATATTTTAGGTGGAATTTCTTCAAAAGAGCCGGAAAGCACTAACTTAAATAAAAAAGACTATGCAAGAGAGCATGAAAGCACAAAATCAGAGTCTAAGTCTGCTCCGGCACAGGAGAAAATAAAGCAGCATAAAGAAAGCCGCGAGGTAAAAAAAGTCAATTCCAAGGCTGTTTACCAAAGTACAGGCAATGTTAGTAACAACATGAAAACAAAAAAATCAAAGAAAAGTTCCAAGGAAAAAATAGCAATAATTGCAGTTGTTGCCATTGTATTAGTTACGGCGTCAGTATTTGTTACTCTTGCCATTAAAGAATCTACTATGACTAAGAAATACAACAGATACTATTCCATTGGTAATAAATACTATACGGAAAAGAATTACAAGGATGCCAAAACTCAGTTTATAAATGCATCAAACAATGCCTTTACCAAGGAGCAGAAAATTAAAGCATATGAAATGGTATATACAATAGACGAGATAATTGGCGGCTATGATCAGGAAGAAATTAAATATTTAGAGCTTTTAATTGACACAGATGATACAAACATTAATTATTACGAGGATTTAATTGTTCTTTATCAAAATAACGACATGGAGAACAAAATTCAGCCCCTTATTAATTCTGCACCATCTAACCTTCAGGAAAAGTTAAAAAACTTTGATGGTACAATACCTGTTGTCGGCGTTGATGAAGGAACTTATGATAAGCCTCTTGAAATAAGCTTAGAAGCAGAAGAAGGCGTTAAAATATACTATACCATTGACGGAAGTAACCCTAAGGAAAGTTCAACTAAGAAGGAATATATTACACCGGTAAAATTAGAAGAGGAAGGCACATTTACCTTACGTGCATATTCCATTGACAAAAACGGTAAATCCAGTAAGGAAATGACTGCTAAATATATTTTGGATTTCAAAAAGGTAGATGCACCACAGGTTGAGCCACAAAGTGGAAATTATACATCTGAGCAAAAAATATCTGTTACCGTACCGGAGGGATGCAAGGTATATTACACAACAGACGGTACAATGCCTACTAAAGACTCTAAGGTTTACAAAAAAGAAATAAAAATTCCTAAGGGAAATAACGTTTACTATTTTGTAGCAATAGATGATGAGGGAGTAGTCAGTAACGTAGTTACAAGAGCATACAATTATCAGCCTACTAAGATTTCTTATGATGAGGCAGTTAATTCTCTTGCCAACAGTTTAGTATCTTCCGGCAAACTGGAAAATTCTGATGGAACCTTTAAAAACGGTGATGTGGCATATTTTAACTATGAAAAAACAATAGAAATTAATAAGCAGGATTATTACATTATTACATGTGATATTGAAACATCTAAAGGTGGACGAAAGTCCTCAGAAACATATGCTGTTTCCTGTGAAAACGGGACAAGCAGTAAGGCAGTAGGTAGTGGTGATTCCTATTCACTGTCATCTGATAACGGCGAAAATACAACAACAGAAGAATAAAAGCAAAACCGGGAAATGTAATACTACATTACATCTTCCGGTTTTATTTTTTTGCCATTAATTTCCGTTAAATAAAAAAATCACCGGATTATCCGATGACTATAATAATTATTATTAAATAAAAAGTGCGGATGGCGGGACTTGAACCCGCACGCTTTATGGGCGGCAGATTTTGAGTCTGCTGCGTCTGCCATTCCGCCACATCCGCATAGCAATAAAAAGTTTATCATTATAACCTGTTATTGTCAATAGAAATATTCAAAAACTTTTCTTGACAGATACCCTATAGGGGTATATAATTTAATTCATAGAAAATCAATGGGAGATTAATTATGGATAAAGAATGCTGTTGTGCAAAAACTAAAATAAGAGAAGATAAAGAATATAAGGATTTAATAAACCGTTTAAACCGAATTGAAGGTCAGGTGAGGGGCGTTAAGAAAATGATTGAAAATGATGCCTATTGTACTGATGTGTTAATTCAGGTTAGTGCCATTACAGCAGCCTTAAACAGTTTTAATAAAATTCTATTATCAAACCATATTTCCACCTGTGTGGCAGATAATATTAAGGCAGGAAATATGGAAGTGGTTGATGAATTAGTTACCACAATTCAAAAACTAATGAAATAAATGCGTATGGAGGTAGACAATGAACAAGTATAACATAACCGGCATGAGTTGTGCCGCATGCCAAAATCGTGTTGAAAAAGCAGTATCAAAGGTAGCAGGTGTTGATAGTGTCTCTGTCAGTCTTTTAACTAATTCCATGCAGGTTGAAGGAAATGTCAATGAAAAGGATATTTTTGATGCAGTAAAAAAAGCAGGTTACGGAATATCATCCGCCGGTGGAAAACGTTCAAAATCCGACTCAACATCTATTGAAGATACCCAGACACCATTAATCAAAAAAAGGCTGATTGCCTCTTTGGTATTACTTATTCCCCTTATGTATATATCAATGGGGCATATGATGTTTGGCTGGCCACTCCCGGCAGTTATTTCAGATAATCACGTGGCAATGGGACTTATACAGTTGCTTATTACTTTATTTATTCTGGTAATTAACCAGAAATTCTTTATTAACGGAATAAAAGGTGTAATAAATAAATCCCCTAACATGGATACTTTAGTTGCCCTTGGTGCCGGTGCATCCTTTATTTACAGTACATGCATACTATTTTTAATGACTGATGCAGTAATGAAAAATAACAATGATTTGGTTATGACTTATATGCATGATTTCTACTTTGAATCTGCTGCAATGATTGTTACCCTTATTACCGTTGGAAAAATGCTGGAATCCTATTCTAAGGGAAAAACCACCAACGCGCTTAAAGGTCTTATGGACTTAGCTCCTAAAACAGCTACAATTATAAAAACAGATGAAAATGGAAATGAATATGTGGAAACCGTATCCATTGAGCAGGTAGAAAAAGGATGTATATTTGTAGTAAGACCGGGTGAGAGTATTCCTGTTGACGGAATTGTAATTGAAGGTGAAAGTGCAGTAGACGAATCGGCAATTACCGGTGAAAGTATACCTGTTGATAAAACATCAGGTTCGGAAGTTACTTCTGCAACAATTAACCGTTCAGGCTTTTTAAAATGCCGTGCCAAAAGAGTAGGTGAAGATACGACTCTTTCCCAAATAATCAATATGGTTAGTGAAGCAGCTTCATCTAAGGCACCAATTGCCAAAATTGCAGATAAAGTATCAGGAATTTTTGTTCCTGTTGTTATTGCCATTGCCCTAGTAACTATTATTGTATGGCTTATTGCAGGAAAAAACATTGGATTTGCCTTAGCAAGGGGTATTTCAGTTCTTGTAATCAGTTGTCCCTGTGCTTTAGGACTTGCAACACCTGTGGCAATAATGGTTGGTAATGGAATTGGTGCTAAAAGCGGTATTTTATTTAAAAACGCCACAGCCCTTGAAAATACAGGCAAAACCAAAATAGTTGCTTTAGACAAAACAGGAACCATTACATCAGGAAAGCCTCAGATTACAGATGTTTTCACAACCAGCGATACATCAAAGGAAAATCTTTTAAATATTGCATTTTCCCTTGAAAGTAAAAGTGAACATCCACTGGCTAAAGCCGTAATAGCATACTGTGAAGAGAACAATTGTGAGAAATCTGACGTGACGGAATTTAGTGCAGTTATTGGTAACGGACTTTTAGGAAAAATACAGGACAAAATATATTACGCCGGAAATGCCAGGTATATTTCCGAAAAAATCAACGTTGACGAAAAATCCTTGTCCCTATCAAAGGAGCTGGCAACTCAGGGAAAAACACCTGTTTTTGTTTCTGATGAAAATATGCTTCTTGGAATTATTGCAATTGCCGACGTTATTAAAGATGAAAGTGCATATGCAGTAAAAGAATTAGAAGATATGGGTATTAATGTTGTAATGATTACCGGAGATAACGAAAACACTGCAAGGGCAATTGGCAAAATAGCTGGTGTAGATAATGTTATTGCCGGTGTTTTACCTCAGGGAAAAGAACGTGTAATTAGTGATTTATCCCAAAAAGGAAATACTCTCATGGTAGGAGACGGAATAAACGATGCCCCTGCCCTCACTAAGGCAGACATAGGCGTAGCTATTGGAGCCGGTACGGACATTGCCATTGATGCCGCAGATATCGTTCTTATGAAAAGTAATTTAAAGGATGTACCTGCTGCAATTAATTTAAGTAAAAAGGTTTTGCAAAACATTCATGAAAACCTTTTCTGGGCATTTATATACAACATAATTGGTATTCCCCTTGCGGCAGGTGTATGGTACCCGATGTTTGGCATAACCCTAAATCCTATGTTTGGTGCAGCTGCCATGAGTTTATCAAGCTTTTGTGTAGTTACCAATGCTTTAAGGCTTAATCTTAAAGATATTTATAAAATCAAAAAAACAAATAAATCAAAAATTAATTTAACGGAGGAAATTAAAATGGATAATTCATTAAAAAAAGAAATGGAAATTGAAGGAATGATGTGTGGTCACTGTGAAGCAACAGTTAAAAATGCTTTAGAAGCAGTAGATGGCGTGGAGGCTGCAGAAGTAAGCCATGAAAAGAACCGTGCCGTTGTAACTCTTAATAAAGAAGTAAGTGATGATATTTTGACAAAAGCAGTAGAGGATAAGGACTATAAAGTAAAATCCGTTAAATAAAAAATGCTTCTAAACAAAATGCCTGTTTACATTTATCGTGTATTTGGTAAAATAATAGCAGTATAATTACGTGAAAAAACAGGTGAATTTATATGGATTGTACAAGATTTCAGGAATTGATAAATGATTTTATTTTCGATAAAATTGATTATTCTGACGATTTAAAAGAATTTTTAGAACATGCAAAAACATGTAAAAGTTGTAACGAAGAGCTTTCTCTTTACTATACCATCCACAGAGGTTTAGGTGATATACCCGCACCGGAGGGCAGTGAGGAAGGTGCGGATACCGAAGAAGAGTTAGACAATATAAAAAGCTTTTATGATGAATACTTTCAACGTCAGAAAACAATGAAAAAAGCCGGAAAAATATCCATAATCATTTTTCTTTTTATGATTTGTTGTACAATTCTTTTTGTTTATTTAAACGAAAATGGCTATATTTAAATTTGGAGGCATAATGAGTAAATTAGTATTAGTTGACGGACACAGCATATTAAACAGGGCATTCTACGGAGTACCTCTTTTTACCAATTCAGAAGGATTACACACCAATGCAGTATTTGGTTTCTTAAATATATTATTTAAATTAATTGATGATGAAAAGCCGGATTATCTGGCTATAGCTTTTGATGTACACCAGCTTACATTCCGACATGAAATGTTTAAGGATTATAAAGGCACAAGAAAGCCTATGCTTCCTGAACTTAGAGAACAGGTACCGGTTATTAAGGAATTACTGCACAAAATGAATATAACAACCATAGAGTTGCCGGGATTTGAAGCTGATGATGTTATTGGAACCATGTCCAAAATAGGGGAAGATGCAGGAATGGATGTATGTGTATTTTCAGGAGACAGGGATTTGCTTCAGCTAGCCTCTGACAAAGTTATGATATGCATCCCTAAAACAAAAAAGGGACAGACTACCGTTGAAAAATATAAAACAGAAGAAGTAAAAGAGCTTTATAAGGTTACTCCTGTTGAATTTATTGATGTTAAGGCATTAATGGGAGATTCTTCCGATAATATACCGGGGGTTCCGGGAATTGGCGAAAAGGGTGCCACAACCATTATTGAACAGTTTGGTTCTATTGAAAATGCCTATGAACACGCAGAAGAAATCAGTAACAAGCGTAATAAAACTGCGTTATTAGAGCATTACGACATGGCACAAATGAGTAAGGTTCTTGCCACAATTAACAGGAAATCACCTGTTGAAACTAAGATTGAGGATTGTGTATTTAAAGATATATACACTGCCGATGCATTAGATATGATAAAACACCTGGAATTTAAAAGCATGATTCCGAGATTTTCAGGAGTTACCTTAGAAAACAAATATGAGGATTCCTTTGTTAAAATTTCCCAGCCTGATAAAGCTGAAGAATTATTTAATAACCTTAAAGCAGCAGATAAAATAGGACTTTATATTTATGGAAACAATGACATTACAGGTATTTCCATATGTAAAGAAGATGATGCAGTTTACTTTTTACCTGTTTTTGGATTTATTACTAAAGAATATCTTATATTCCATATCAGGGATATTGTAAATTCCAATTGCATAATTTCTGTTGCCAATATAAAAGAAAATAACGATATATTTAATAAAACTATTTTAGAAAATGACAAAAATTCTAATCTTTTTGATGTGGAAATAGCGGCATACCTTATTAATCCTTTATCTAACACATATCTTTACGACGATATTGCAAGGGATTATTTAGGAATTACATTACCGTCTATGGAAGAAATTTTTCCTAAAGTAAAAAAAGGTGAGGTATCACCTTATGAAATAGAAGAAAACGTTATTAATTATTGCTGCTACAATGCCCTTGTAAATTATAAGGCTTATGATGTTTTAAAGTCAAAGCTAATTGAAACAGATATGTGGGATGTATATAGCAATATTGAAATTCCATTAACTTATGCCTTATATTCTATGGAAAAATGTGGAATTATGATTAAACCGGAAGAACTAAAGGAATATGGCAACAGATTAAACGGAGACATTAAAATTCTTGAAAAGGAAATATATGACGAAGCAGGTCATGATTTTAATATTAATTCCCCTAAACAGTTAGGAGAAATTCTTTTTGGAGAAATGGGTCTTCCCGGTGGTAAGAAAACCAAAACAGGATATTCTACCTCAGCATCAGTTCTTGAGAAATTAGAGCCGGAGTATCCTTTTGTAAGAAAGATTCTTGAATACAGACAGCTTACAAAGCTTAAATCCACATATGCTGATGGTTTGGCAGTGTATATTGGAGACGACAGCCGTATTCACGGTAAATTTAATCAAACCATAACAGCCACAGGAAGAATCAGCTCCACTGAGCCTAATCTTCAAAACATTCCTGTAAGAATGGCTTTAGGACGGGAAATAAGAAAAGTCTTTGTTCCAAAGGATGATTGTGTATTTTTAGATGCAGATTATTCTCAGATTGAACTTAGAATCCTTGCCCATATGTCTGATGATGAAAATTTAATTGAAGCCTACAGAGAATCAAAGGACATACACGCGGCAACGGCATCTTTAGTATTTCATGTGCCTTTAGATGAAGTTACAAAGACCCAGCGTAGCAATGCCAAAGCAGTTAATTTTGGTATTGTATACGGAATCAGTTCCTTTGGCTTAAGTCAGGATTTGTCAATCAGCAAAAAAGAGGCTGAAAAATATATTGATGACTACTTTAAAAGTTATCCGGGAATTAAGAACTATCTGGATAATTCAGTTAAGGAAGCAAAGGAAAAAGGATATTCAACTACCATGTTCGGAAGAAGAAGACCTATTCCTGAATTAAAAGCCGGAAATTTCATGCAGAGACAATTTGGCGAACGTGTGGCAATGAATTCACCTATTCAGGGAACTGCTGCTGATATTATGAAAATTGCCATGATTAACGTGGAAAGAGAATTAAGGAAGAACAACCTTAAATCAAGAATTGTTTTACAGGTTCATGATGAACTTCTAGTGGAAACATACAAAGATGAAATTTCCACGGTACAGGATATTTTGGTTAAAAACATGGAAGGTGCGGCAAATTTACATGTTCCTTTGGATGTTGATGTTAAAGAAGGCAACAATTGGGACGAGGCACATTAAATACAGAAAGAAGAAACATATGATTATTGGAATAATTGGAGGTGTAGGAAGTGGTAAATCCACTGTTCTTGACTACCTTGAAGAAAAATATAATGCCAACATTATCAAGTCAGATTTAGTGGCAAAAGACATTATGACACCGGGTCATAAGGTATACCATAAAGTTTTAAGTACCTTTCCTGAAGTAAATGATAATGGTAATATTGACAGGACAAAATTGGCTGAAATAGTATTTAATGACAAGGATAAATTAGACCTGTTAAACAACATAACCCATCCGGGAACAATTGATGAAATTAACCGTTTAATAGATATATCAAAATCTGATGTTACGGTAGTTGAGTCAGCCATCCTTATAGGCTCAGGCATTGAAAAACGATGTCATGAGCTTTGGTTTGTTTACTGTGAAAGGGAAGAACGGATAAGAAGACTTATTAGTTCAAGAGGATATTCAAGACAAAAGGCAATTGATATAATAAACAGTCAGCCGGATGATGATGAGTACAATTTCTATGCCGATGAATATATTGATAATTCCTCAACTCCTTCATCCACAATGGAGCAAATTGATTTAATTATGAATAGGGAAATTTGTTAATTTTTTTGTTGACTAATTTTCTTATAAGAGTTAAGATATGTAGCGTGCTACATATCTTTTTTTAGAGTAGGAATATAAATGACTAAAATTCATTTTTAGGATGTGTCCTACCAATTGCCAACACCCACGGTAGAGGCACTACCATATTCATATTATTTAAGGAGGAAATATGGATGAACATTTTGGACCAATCATAAAAAGGATTGATCAGTTATTTAAAATCAGAATGAATCAGAATTTACAGCAGCTAGATATAACTGCAACACAAATGCACGTTTTATTGCATCTGCATTGTAACAGTGGCAATAAAATAACCCAGAAGGATTTAGCAAATCATTTTGAAGTCAAACATTCAACAATGGCAGGAATCCTTAGTCGTCTTAGTGAAAAAAAACTTATTGAAATAACAGTGGATGAAGAAAACAAAAAATTTAAAAATATCACTCTCACAAACAAAGCAATGGAAAAAATTGAATTAATGACATCACAAAGGGATGAAACAGAATCCATTTTGTTAAAAGGCTTTTCATCAGATGAAACTACAAGACTTCGTGCATATCTTGAAAGATTATATAGTAATTTAGTAAGTGGCACAGATATATCTGAACAGGATATTTGCTGCCTGAAAAAAGAATTTGAAAGGAGAAACCATGATTAGAACACTGGGAAAACATATTAAAGGTTATATTACGGCATCAATATTGACACCTCTGTGTATGTTAGCGGAAGTTGTAGTGGAAAATTTCATTCCATTGCTAATGTCTGTTATTATTGATTCCATAGGAACCGGAGATTTAAAGAAAATTTACATTACATCAGCCATAATGCTTTTACTTGCCATTGCAGGTCTCATTACCGGTTTTGGTGGCGGAGTATTCGGTGCTAAGGCTTCAACAGGCTTTGCCAAAAACTTAAGAAAAGCAATGTTTGCAAATATTCAGACATTTAGTTTTTCAAACATTGATAAATTCAGCACCGCAGGTCTTGTTACAAGACTTACAACGGATGTAACCAATATTCAAAATGCTTATCAGATGATACTTAGAATGGCAGTAAGAGCACCTTTTAGCCTTATTGTTGCCATGATTATGGCATTTTCCGTATCACCTAAAATGGCAAGTGTTTATCTTGTAGCAGTTATTATTTTAGGTATTATCCTTGCATTTATTACCGGTGGAGCATTTAAGTATTTCAGTCAGGTATTTAAAAAATACGATGAATTAAATGAAAGTGTACAGGAAAACGTAACTGCCATGCGTGTCGTAAAGGCATATGTAAGGGAAGATTACGAGAGAAAGAAATTCAGCAAGGCAAGCTATAACGTATATAAAATGTTTATAAAGGCTGAGGGAATTGTTTCCCTTAATGCCCCTATTATGATGACTACAGTTTATTCATGTATATTGATAATCAGCTGGCTTAGTGCCCAGGCAATTGTGGCAGGTGGAAATCTTCCTCCAAATCTTACCACAGGAAACTTAACATCTCTTCTTGCATACTGCATGAATATACTTATGAGTCTTATGATGCTTTCAATGGTATTTGTTATGATTACCATGAGTTTATCCAGTGGTAAACGTATTGCAGAAGTTTTAAATGAAAAGGCAGAAATTGTTAATCCGACAAATCCTGATTACGATGTACCTGACGGAAGCATTACATTTAAAAATGTTAATTTCAGATACAATCAAACCAGTGAAAAGCCTATTCTTGAAAATATTAATGTTCATATTAATTCCGGTGAAACAATAGGAATTATGGGAGGAACAGGTAGTGCCAAATCAAGCTTTGTTAATCTTATTAGCAGACTGTATGATATAGAGCCACCTGCAGATGAAAACACCGAAAGTTATCTTTTAGTAGGTGGAAAAGATGTAAAAAGCTATGACCTTGATACCTTGAGACAGGAAGTTAGTGTTGTATTACAAAAGAACGTTCTCTTTTCAGGAAGTATTTTGGATAATTTAAGATGGGGTGATCCTAATGCCACTGAAGAGGAATGTATAAGAGCCTGCAAATTAGCATGTGCAGATGAATTTATTGAAAAAATGCCTGACAAATATAACACCCACATTGAACAGGGTGGAGCTAATGTATCAGGTGGTCAGAAACAACGACTTTGTATTGCCCGCGCATTACTTAAAAAGCCTAAAATTCTTATTTTAGATGACAGCACCAGTGCAGTTGATACTTTAACAGACAGCAGGATAAGAAAGGCATTTAAAGAAGAAATACCTGATACAACTAAAATTATTATTGCCCAGAGAATATCAAGTATTATGGATGCAGACAGAATTATTGTTTTAGATGACGGAAAGATAAATGGTATCGGAACCCATAATGAACTTCTTGAAAATAATGAGATTTACAGAGAGGTTTATATGCAGCAGTCTAACGACAATGGTGATTTTGACAAGAAAGGAGGGGAAGCATAATGGCTCAGGCAAAAGTTGTAAAAGGACCCGGAAGAAGAAATATGGGACCAAGACAAAAAATTGATTATCCTTTCAAAATATTGGGACAGATAATTAAATTTGTTGGAAAGTATTATGGAGTACACCTTGTTATAGTTTTACTTTGTATTATAGGAAGTGTTTTCGCCAATGTTCAGGGAACATGGTTTATGAAGGCTTTAGTTGATGACTACATTCTTCCTATGGTTAAAACCGGAAGTACGGATTTCGCACCTTTAGTGGGAGCTATGACCAAAGTTGCCGGCTTTTATGTTATAGGTATTCTTGCATCACTTATACAGGCGGAACTTATGGTTTTTGTAACCCAGGGTACCCTTAAACACTTAAGGGATGCCATGTTTGACCACATGCAGGGACTTCCAATTAAATATTTTGACACTCACTCCCATGGAGATATTATGTCCATGTATACTAATGACATTGATACATTAAGACAGTTTATAAGTCAGTCTTTCCCTCAAATGTTAAACAGTGCCATTACTATTGTAAGTGTTATTGCATGTATGTTTGCATTAAGTATTCCTCTTACAATTGTTACATTAATTATGATTGCTTTAATATCTTTTGTATCAAAGAAATTAACCGGTCTTTCAGGACGTTATTTTCTTTCCCAGCAAAAGGATATTGGTGCAGTAAACGGCTATATAGAGGAAATGATGGAAGGACAGAAAGTTGTTAAGGTTTTCTGCCATGAGAATCAGGCCATTGATGAATTTAACGAATTAAACGAAAAGTTATATCATTCAGCAAATAATGCCAATAAATTTGCCAATGTTATGGGGCCTTGTAATGCACAGCTTTCCAATGTAAGTTATGTATTATGTGCCTGTATAGGTGCAGTTCTTGCCATTAACGGAATAGCAGGATTTACCATGACTCCCGGAAAACTCATTACCTTTTTAACATATAATAAGCAGTTTGCCCAGCCAATTAATCAGATAACAATGCAGATGAACAGCATTGTTATGGCATTAGCAGGAGCTGACAGAATCTTTAAACTGTTAGCCGAAAAGCCTGAAACTGACGAAGGTTATGTTACATTGGTACGTTCAAAATATGAAAAAGGTGAAATTGTAGAATGTAGCGAAAGAACAGGAACCTGGGCATGGAAGCATTATCATAAAGAAGACGGCACCACAACTTATGTTCCTATGAAAGGTGAAATTGTTTTTGACGGTGTTGATTTTGGCTACAATGATGACAAAATTGTTCTTCATGATGTAAAGCTTTATGCTAATCCGGGACAGAAGCTTGCCTTTGTTGGTTCTACCGGTGCCGGCAAAACAACCATAACTAATTTAATTAACAGATTTTATGATATTCAGGATGGTAAAATCAGATATGACGGAATTAACATAAACAAAATTAAAAAGGCAGATTTAAGACGCTCTCTTGGAATTGTACTTCAGGATACTCATTTATTCTCTGCCACAGTTATGGAAAATATCCGTTATGGTAATCTAGATGCTACAGATGAAGAAGTAATTGCGGCAGCAAAGCTTGCCAATGCTGACAGCTTCATTAGAAGACTTCCTGATGGATATAACACAATGCTAATAGGAGATGGTGGTAATTTATCTCAGGGACAGCGTCAGTTGTTAGCCATAGCCAGAGCAGCAGTTGCTAATCCACCGGCATTAATTCTTGACGAGGCTACGTCCTCCATAGATACAAGAACAGAACGTATAGTTCAGGAAGGAATGGATGCATTAATGAAAGGAAGAACTACCTTTGTTATTGCCCATAGATTATCAACCATCAAAAACAGCGACTGTATTATGGTTCTTGAAAACGGAAGAATTATTGAGAGAGGAAACCATGATGAATTAATGGCACAAAAGGGAACCTATTATCGTCTCCAAACAGGAAGCAGTCAAAGTTAAAAGTTTTATTTTAATACTTTGCGGCATATATTAGTAAAAAATATATGCCGCTTATTTTATGAAGAAAACTTATTGTATCTTTTTAATTTTAGTTTTATCTGTTTTAAATAATTATATATTTTCAGAGATTTTTTCCGCTTACTATGATATTACCGTAAATATTGTAGAATCTGAAAAATTCAGAAATAATAACATTTCAGAAAAAGCTATTACAAATGCTGCTGAAATCGCATCTAATGAGAAATGCACCTTGTCAGATATTCTTACACCCCTTTACGTTTTTAATAACTGCTCCATAAGTAATTTTAGCGAAACCTACAAAGATATTAAAAATATGAAAAAGCAATTTGTCTTTTCACATCCTTACGAATATAAGGAATGCAGTAAAGCCTTAGCTGCAATATATAATGACATTAAGTTTTTTCCTGTTTTAAAAAGCAATTCTTCTGACTACTGGGTTTCATATGATAATTCCTATGGTGCGGACAGAAATTATAATGGCAAATACAAACATGAAGGTATTGATATTATGGCTGAAAATAATGTTAGCGGATACTACCCGGTAATTAGCGTTACTGATGGAGTTGTGGAAAACATGGGTTGGCTTGAAAAGGGAGGATACCGGGTTGGCATAAGAAGTAATTCCTCCGGTTATTTTTATTATGCCCATTTAAGCAGCTACGCAGGGATAAAAAAGGGAGATAAAATTAAAGCCGGAACATTGCTGGGATATATGGGAGATACCGGTTACGGAAAAGTAGAAGGAACTTCCGGGAATTTTGCCGTTCATCTTCATTTTGGAATATATATTGCCACCAAAAATTATTCAGAGCTTAGTGTTAATCCCTATACGGTTTTAAAATACCTTGAGGCTAAAACCCTTGCTGCCGATTATTAACTCTTGTAATAACAACTTTAAAAGTGTAAAATATATAAGAATATTGACTAGAAAGAAGGTACAAAATTATGAATAAAATAAGTACAAACAAAGCTCCGGCAGCTATCGGACCATACTCACAGGCAGTTAAATCAGGAAATCTTTTATTTACATCAGGACAGATTGCCCTTGACCCTGCAACAGGTGAAATCGTAGGTGCAACCATTACCGAGCAGACAGAACAGGTAATGAAGAATTTAGGAGCAATTCTTGAAGAAGCAGGTGTTACATACGAAAATGCCGTAAAAACAGTTTGTTTTTTAGCTGATATGAATGACTTTGCTACATTTAATGAAATCTACGGAAAATATTTTACAGGAAAACCTGCAAGAAGCTGTGTGGCAGTTAAAACCCTTCCAAAGAATGTATTGTGTGAAGTAGAAGTAATTGCAGAAATTTAAAAATTAGGAGTACAATATGACAAAGGATTATATGTTTAACAATAACTTAGAAATATCGTCTTTTAACGGAGAAGGCTACCTTCCCCTTATTGATTTTGAAAGCTGGCGTGTTGCTGAGCTTAGATATTGTGAAGAATTAGAAGTGGATAAACTAAAGGATATGCAAAAGCATAATGAATCTGACGAAGTGTTTATCTTACTAAATGGAGATTTTACGTTGTTTTTAGGTGGACAAGGTTCTGAAATCGGTAAAATAGAAGCCATAAAACTTGAGCCCTTAAAGCTTTACAATGTAAAAAAAGGTACATTTCACACCCACACCCCTGAAAAAAACTGTACTGTTCTTATTGTTGAAAATAGGAATACCTGCGATGATAATTCGCCAAAGGTCAAACTTACCAAAGAACAGAAAAAAGTTATTGAAACTCTTTACAGGGATTTAAATTAATTTTGCGAGGTTTTTAATGAGATTAGACAAATACCTTACAAATCAGGGAATCGGTTCAAGAAGTCAGGTTAAGGAATTGATAAAATCAAAAAAAGTATTTGTGAATAATGTTTTGGAAAATAAACCTGAAAGACATATTGACGAAAATAATGATATAGTTTCCCTTGACGGAGTAAATTTAGAATATAACAAATTTTACTATTATATGTTAAACAAACCTCCGGGAGTCCTTACGGCAGTAAAGGATAATAATTACAAAACCGTTATGGATATTATGGATGTAACTCCTAAAGAAGGACTTTTCCCGGTTGGTCGTTTAGATAAGGATACCGAAGGGTTGTTACTAATTACTAATGACGGTGAATTATCCCACAATCTGTTATCTCCCAAAAAACATGTAAATAAAACATATTACGTGGAATTAAACGGTGAATTAATAGACAGCGATATAGATTTGTTTGCTAAAGGACTGGATATTGGTGAAAAAAATATTACTAAACCTGCTAAGTTAGAGATTCTTTCTGGTAGAAACAGGGCATATATAACCATAACTGAAGGAAAATATCATCAGGTTAAGCGAATGTTTCAGGCAATTGGTCTTACAGTTACATTCCTAAAAAGAATTTCCATGGGTTCTCTTATATTGGATAAAAACTTAAAGTCCGGAGGATACAGGAAACTAACTGAAGAAGAAATTAGCAACTTAAAATCAAACTAAAACAATAGGTAAGAATGTATGCAGGAAATTATTATTGGCAAAAATGAAGTCGGACAGCGATTTGATAAGTTTCTTTTTAAATTTTTCAAAGAAGCACCGGGAAGTTTCATTTATAAAATGCTTCGTAAAAAAAATATAGTTTTAAATAACAAAAAAGCTAATGGTAAAGAGAAATTAAATATTAACGACAGTGTGAAAATCTATATGACAGATGACACCATTGATAAGTTTACAGGGAAAGGAAACAGCAGTGCTTTAACTCTTCCCCATTTTTCATTAGATATTGTATATGAAGATGAAAATGTTATCATTGTAAATAAGCCATCAGGAATTTTAAGCCAAAAAGCCCAAAAAGACGACATTTCAATTAATGAATATATTATTTCGTACCTTATTGAAACTAAAAGTCTGTCGGCTACCCAACTAAAGACCTTTAAACCAGGAGTCTGTAACCGTCTTGACCGTAATACCAGCGGATTAATTATAGCCGGAAAATCTTTAATCGGGCTACAGACAATGTCTGAAATTATAAAAAAACGTTCCATGGACAAGTTTTATTTAACACTGGTTTCAGGTTACCTTGATAAAACCACAACTATAAAGGGTTATTTAAAAAAAGACAAAAAAACTAACAAGGTTACTATTTCAAACAAAGAAACACCTGATGGAAAGTATATTGAAACAAAGTATGAGCCTATTGGTTTTGGAGAAAACCTTACATTATTAAAAGTAAAACTTGTAACAGGACGCGCCCACCAGATACGTGCCCATTTATCTTCAATTGGTCACGGAATCATTGGTGATTACAAATATGGAAATAAAAAAATTAATGATATATACAAAGAAAAATATGGATTAAAGGATCAGCTTCTACATTCATGGATAATGAATTTTCCCGAAATCAAAGGAGCTTTATGTGATTTATCCCAGCAAACGATAAAGGCAGCTGTTCCTGAAATTTTCAAAAAAATAATTGATGAAAATATTCAAACACCAACGGAGGTTTAAATGGGAACATGGTCGTCAAGAGGGCTTCGTGGCTCAACCCTTGAAGATATGATAAATATGACAAATGAACACTACAGGCAGCAGAAGCTTGCATTAATTCAGAAAATTCCCACACCCATTACTCCTGTTGAAATTGACCAAAGCACAAGGCATATTACATTGGCGTATTTTGAGAAGCAAAGTACCGTTGATTACATAGGAGCCGTACAGGGAATACCTGTTTGTTTTGATGCAAAGGAATGTGCCGTTAAAACCTTTCCTATAATGAACATTCATGAACATCAGGTTAAATTCATGGAAGATTTTGAAAAACAGGGTGGAATTTCCTTTATTCTGTTATTTTTTAGTAGTTTAAATGAAACTTACTATATACCCTTTAAAGATATCAAATTTTTCTATGAAAGAAGCTTAAACGGTGGCAGGAAAAGTTTTACATATGATGAAATAGATAAAAATTACAAAATTAATTCCACATCAGGAGCTGTTGTTCATTATCTTGAAGGAATAAAAAGAGATTTACAAAACAGATAATCCAAATATTGACAAGAAATGTAAATTAGTGTAATATAATTTCATTCTGGTAATAAGGTAGTGAATTACTACTTTAATTCGTTAAAGCGATTGACTAAATATTTTAGGAGGTACTATGGAAAAGGTATTATTACATACACCGGTGGGAGTCAGGGACATTTACAGTAAGGAATGTGCCATAAAAATGACAGTTGAAAACAAAATAAACAATTTATTTAATTTATATGGATTTCATAATATTCAAACACCAACCTTTGAATTTTTTGATATATTTAGTAAGGAGAGAGGATCTGTTGCCTCTAAAAATATGTACAAGTTTTTTGACAGGGAAGGAAACACTCTTGTATTAAGACCTGACGTTACTCCTTCCATTGCAAGACTTGCAGCAAAGTATTATATGGATGTTAATGTTCCAATTAAATTGTGCTACAATGCCAACACATACATTAACAATTCCGAACTTCAGGGAAAGTTAAAAGAAATTACACAGCTTGGCTGTGAGCTGATAAATGATGATTCCGTAGAGGCGGATGCAGAAATGATTGCCTTAGTTGTGGAATCCTTAAAAGCCGCTGGATTAGAGGAGTTTTTAGTTGAAATCGGTCATGTGGATTTCTATAACGGAATACTTCAGGACTGTGGTTTGGATGCAGAAACGGAAAATGAAATTAATAACTACATTCAAAACAAAAATGATTTTGGTGTTGAAGAAATTTTAAACCGTGAGGGTGTAACAGGTGAAGCAAAGGAAGCAATGCTTAAATTACCGGAGCTGTTTGGTTCTGTGGAAGTATTAGATAAGGCACAGCAGCTCACTTCAAATAAAACTGCTTTAGATGCCATTAAGCGTCTTAAATCCCTTTATTCTATTTTAGAAGATTATGGGGTATCAAAATATATAAGCTTTGATTTAGGTACATCCAGCAATTACGGATACTATACCGGAATTATTTTTAAAGGATATACCTATGGAACCGGCGACAAAATCGTTGCGGGAGGCCGATATGACAAATTACTGTCACAGTTTGGAAAAAATGCAGCTTCCATTGGTTTTGCCATTTATATGGACCAGATAATGGTAGCCTTAAATGCCAAATCATATACCGGAAAAACCGATTATGAATATCAGGTTATTATATATGAACCGGCATTTAGAAAATCTGCACTATCTTTAGCAGAGGTTTTAAGAAATAACGGCATAAAAACAGAGCTTATTCCAAAAAAGCCGGATATTGCCATTGAGGAATACGTTAATTTCAAGAAAGAGGACGGTGCATCAAAGATTACATATGTTTCTAATGATGGTGCCGTGGAATTGTAGGTGACAACATGAGATATTTAACATTTGCATTAGCTAAAGGACGTCTGGCAAAAACAGCCATGAAAATGTTTGAAGATATTGGGATTGAATGTGAGGAGATGAAAGATGAAAAAACACGAAAGCTTATTTTTGTAAATGAAGATTTAAAGCTTCGCTTTTTCCTTGCCAAGGCAAGTGATGTTCCAACTTATGTGGAATACGGTGCTGCCGATATTGGAATTGTAGGAAAAGACACAATTTTAGAAGAAGACAGAAAATTATATGAAGTACTTGATTTAGGATTTGGAAAGTGCCGCATGTGTGTATGTGGTCCTAAATCTGCCAGGGAGCTTTTAAAAGACCACGAAATGATACGTGTGGCTTCAAAGTATCCCAAAATTGCAAAGGATTATTTCTATAACAAAAAATATCAGACTGTTGAAATAATTAAATTAAACGGTTCTGTTGAGTTAGCTCCTATTGTAGGTTTATCAGAGGTTATTGTTGATATTGTGGAAACAGGAACTACCTTAAAAGAAAACGGTCTTGAAGTATTAGAAGAAGTTTGTCCATTATCAGCCAGAATGGTAGTAAATCAGGTAAGCATGAAAATGGAAGACGAACGAATCAGAAAAATTATTTCAGATTTAAAGCAAAATATAAATCTTTAGGAGGCAACCATGAGAATAGTTAAATTAGATGACACATCAAAAAAGAATATTTTAAACGACCTTTTAAAAAGGAGCCCAAATAATTATGATAAATATGCCGACAGTGTAAATGAAATCCTTCAAAATGTTAAGGAAAACGGTAACAAGGCATTATTTGATTACACATTAAAATTTGACAAAGCTGACATTTCAGCAGAAAACATTAAAGTTACTAAGGAAGAAATTGAAGAAGCTTATAATTCTTTGGAAAACCCTGAATTAGTGGATATTATTAAAAAATCCCTAAAAAATATTAAAGACTATCATGAAAAACAAAAGCAGTACAGCTGGTTTGATTCCAAAACAGATGGTTCAATTTTAGGTCAGAAGGTTACTGCCTTAGCCCGTGTTGGTGTTTATGTACCGGGAGGTAAGGCTGCTTATCCGTCATCTGTACTTATGAACGTTATTCCGGCAAAGGTTGCAGGGGTAGATGAAATAGTTATGGTTACACCTCCGGGAAAGGATGGAAAAGTTAATCCTAATACATTAGTTGCAGCTAACGAAGCAGGAGTAGATGTAATATATAAAGTAGGCGGTGCTCAGGCAATTGCAGCTCTTGCTTACGGAACCGAATCCATCAAGAAAGTAGACAAGATTGTAGGACCGGGAAATATTTACGTAGCCCTTGCCAAAAAAGCTGTTTTTGGTTATGTAAGCATTGATTCTGTTGCAGGTCCAAGTGAAATAATGGTTATAGCTGATGAAAGTGCCAATCCACGATATGTGGCTGCTGATCTTTTATCTCAGGCAGAACATGACGAACTTGCTTCAGCTATTTTAGTAACTACCAGCACTGAACTTGCTAATGAAGTTTCAAAGTGGGTTGACTTCTTTGTTTCAAAATTAAAAAGAAATGAAATTTTAACTAAATCATTAGAAAATTACGGATATATACTTGTTGCAGATAATATGGAAGATGTGATAGATATCGCTAATGAAATTGCATCTGAGCATTTAGAGATTTTAACAACAAATCCATTTGACACAATGACAAGAGTTAGAAATGCAGGAGCTATTTTCCTTGGAGAATACAGTTCCGAACCTCTTGGAGACTATTTTGCAGGTCCAAACCACGTACTTCCAACTAATGGTACGGCAAAATTCTTCTCACCACTTAGTGTTGATGATTTCATAAAAAAATCAAGCATAATCAGTTTTTCAAGAGAAGCCCTTATGCCTCTTAGTGATGATATTCAAAAATTTGCCAAGGCTGAAGGACTTACAGCTCATGCTAACTCCATAAGAGTAAGATTTGAGGAAGATGACAACAACTGTCAGTAAAAGGGAGGATATTATGACAAGAACAGGCGATTGTGTAAGAAATACCAGCGAAACCCAGATAGAAGTATCCATAAATCTTGATGGTACTGGAAAATCTGAAGTCAACACAGGCATTGGTTTCTTTGACCATATGCTTATTAGCTTTGCAAAACACGGATTATTTGATTTAACTGTTAAAGTTACAGGAGATTTATATGTGGATTGTCACCATACAATAGAAGATACCGGCATTGCCCTTGGTATAGCCATTAGAAAGGCATTAGGAGACAAAAAATCCATAAGAAGATACGGACATACCATTCTTCCAATGGATGAGTCCCTTGTATTGTGTGCCCTTGATTTGTCAGGAAGACCTTATCTTGTTTTTAATGTAGATTTTACAACTGACAGGGTAGGATATTTTGACACTGAAATGGTTAAGGAATTTTTCCACGCAATTACCTATGCCGTAGGAATGAATCTTCATATAAAAATGCTTGAAAGTGGTAATAACCACCATATGATTGAAGGTATTTTTAAGGCTTTCGCTAAAGCCCTTGATCAGGCAACATTAACCGATAGCAGAATAAATGATGTTTTATCCACGAAAGGAACACTATAATGAACCAAATAAAATTAATACCAACAATATATTTATATAAAGGAAAAGCCGTAGATGAAGGCGGTGCAACGCTGTTAGGCGACGGAGATGCCGTAAGAATTGCCTTATGCTTTGACAGTAACGGAGCTGACGAAATTCTTATTTATGATATTTCCTCTACCGACAGGGAACATGAAGCCAATATCAGTACCATAATTAACATTGCAGACAATGTTGACATTCCAATGCTTGTAGGCGGAAATGTAAAAAGATTAGAAGATGTAAAGAAATATATATATACAGGAGCTAAAAAAGCAATATTATCATTAAAAAATAATCAGGAGCTTATTAAAGAGGCCTCTGAGCGCTTTGGCAGTGAAAATATATCAATTTTGCTAGATACTGATATTGAAAAATTATCATGCAACAAAGGACTTTATTCTTTAGTGATTTCAGACAAAGTAATAGCTACAGATGACGAAGTATTACTTACTAATTGTAATGATGTATATAATCTTACACCTGATAATTCACTCTATGGTGTTTCTTCAGATATCTTTAATGAAAACTTTGACTTTATGGAATTAAAGCACAAGCTAAAGGAGAGTGGATTAGCTGTAAACACTTTTGAAACTGACATGAAGTTTTCTGATTTTAAAACCAACAGTGACGGAATGATTCCTGTTATTGTTCAGGATTACAAAACCAGTCAGGTTCTTATGTTAGCATACATGAACGAAGAAGCCTTTAATTTAACCATAAAAACCGGTCGTATGACATATTTTAGCAGAAGCCGTAATGAACTGTGGGTTAAAGGTGAAACCTCCGGACATTATCAGTTTGTAAAAGAATTATCCATGGATTGTGATTTAGATACAATGCTTGCTAAAGTAAGACAAATAGGTGTTCCGTGCCACACAGGGGCAGATACCTGCTTCTTTAACAATCTTGTAAAAAAAGAATATGACAACACAAATCCCATAAAAGTTTTTGAGGATGTGTATAACGTAATTCTTGACAGAAAGAAAAATCCAAAGGAAGGCTCCTATACCAACTATCTTTTTGATAAAGGAATAGATAAAATTCTTAAAAAAGTAGGAGAAGAGGCCACTGAAATAGTAATAGCCGCCAAAAATCCTGATCCACAGGAAGTTAAATATGAAATTTCTGACTTTTTGTACCATGTAATGGTATTAATGGCAGAAAAAGGCGTAACCTGGAAAGAAATTACAAAGGAACTTTCCAGACGATAAAAATTTATCCAAATGTGTCGTAAACCCCCTTGCTTTAGCTATGGGGATATAAGACATGTCCATCGAATTTACGCAAGTAAATGAAGATGGACAAATATATGATTGTATTAACTTTAAAATGGTAGTATAATACAGGCATGAATACAACATATAAATCCAATAACAATGTCGTCTATTCCTGCAAATACCATGTGGTATGGTGTCCAAAGTATAGGCGAAAAGTATTAATTAATGGTGTGGATGTCAGATTAAAGGAATTACTCCTTGAGCATGCCATAAATCTTTCTGTAGACATTCTGGAAATGGAAATAATGCCAGATCATGTACACATACTGATGGAAGTAGACCCGCAATTTGGTATCCACAAAGCAGTAAAGTCCTTAAAAGGATATACTTCCAGAATTTTAAGAGAAGAATTTCCGTATCTCAGAACAAAAATGCCAACTCTTTGGACAAACAGCTATTTTGTATCTACAGTGGGTGGTGCTCCACTGGAAATAATCAGGCAGTATATTGAAAATCAGAAAACATCGCAAAGACAAAAAGGTAAAATGGGATAATGCAAAAAGGTATCAAATTTAGAATCTACCCTAACAGGGAACAGCAGAATTTAATCAATCAGACTCTTGGCTGTTGCAGACTAATCTACAACAAGGGACTTGCCATGCGTAATGAAGCCTTTAGGAACGGAAGTAAAATAGGCTATTCCCAGACTTCCGCAATGCTGACGGAACTTAAAAAGTGTGAAGATTTTGCTTTCCTGAAAGTGGTGGATTCTATTGCGTTACAACAGTCTTTGCGTGACCTCGACAGAGGGTTTGTAAACTTTTTTCAGAAACGTGCAGCACACCCAACATTCAAAAGTAAACACAATCACCACCAGTCATACAGGACCGTAAACCAGGGTGGTAAAATCCGTATTGCAGGTAAATACATCAAACTCCCTAAACTTGGCTATGTCAGAATACGTCAGTCCATGGAAGTTGGAAAAATCAAAAATGTAACGATTGAGCATACTCCTGCAGGCAGGTATTTTGCGGTTCTTAACGTGGAATTTGAACCACAGCCAAGACCGAACAATGGTGGTTGTATAGGCATTGATGTAGGTATTAAAGAGTTTTACTCAGACAGTAACGGAAGTAGTGTGTCAAATCCGAAATATCTTGAAAAATCAATGCGTAAACTGATCCGTGAACAGCGTAAGCTGTCAAGAAAACAGAAAAACTCCAATAACCGCAACAGACAGCGTATTAAGGTTGCCTTAGTCCACGAAAGGATTACAAACCAGAGAAATGACTTCCTGCAGAAACAGTCTACCATGCTGATTCGTGAAAACCAAACAATCTGCATCGAAGATTTGAAAGTAAAAAATATGATGCGTAATCATAAACTGGCACAGCACATCGGTTCAGCATCATGGAGTAAGTTTTTTGATATGCTTGCATACAAGTCTGTCTGGTATGGGAATGATGTAATCAAAGTGCCAACACTTTACCCGAGCAGCCAGACCTGTTCTTGCTGTGGGTATAAAAACCCATTAATAAAAAATCTTGCAGTCCGTGAATGGGAGTGCCCGTATTGTCATGCTGTACATAACAGGGATACTAATGCAAGTATAAATATTTTGAATAAAGGACTGCAAATGCAGTCAGCATAAATATACATAAACTGCACCGTAGGGCATACGGGAACAGTATAATCTAGCTTGTGGACACTGTGTAAGACATTGTGATACCGAAAGGCATCAGCAAGTGCAGTAGTGGTTGAAGCAAGAATCCCCCTGCTTTAGCTGTGGGGAGTGTCAACTATAATTAATACCTGTAAGTGTTAAAAATAGTTTATTATGTAAAAGCAAGGGTTTATACCTTTGCTAATAAAAAAATAATATATGGGAAATGGTCTGATATTAAAGTTATTTCCATAAAAAAATAAAACAGATGTTTTGTTAAAAAATAATTATAATGTTGCTTTACGTTAATTAAAAAATGGGGCTGTGCGATAGCCCCATTTTTTAATTAATGTAAAGCAACTGTTTTGGCTTATTTTCTTTAATACATTTAATGTAGTCCACAATACTTTCAAACCTTTCCTCCACGCCAATGCCGGAGCAGGTAATATCATGATGGTGGCTGTCACCCCCGGCAGTAATTGGAAGATTATATTGTTTTGCATACATATATGCTCTTTCATTTTCTTCGTTATAATTTCCTGCATTGTACACCTCCACCCCGTGTACCTGCTTAGGAAAAAGTCTGATTTTTGGTATATATGGTCTGTCTCTGAAAGGATGAGCATGTATAACCATTCCACCATATTTTGAAACCTCCAAAAACTGCTCCTTTATTGTCCAATGTTCAACTTCAGGGTGATTAAGCAGCCATTCCTTATCAAGTCCATAAACTAAGAAATCCTGTCCATCATATGTTTCTTCCCATCCGAAGAATACCTGAAGACCTATTTTATCTCCATAGTATTTTGCCTCCTCATATCCTCTGCAAAACAGATTAATTCTTTCTTCCCATGGCAAATCCTTTGGTATACAGGTATTTCCCCTAAAAAAATGTTCGGTAATAATAATTCCGGTATAGCCTGCATGCTTGTATTCTAAAGCCTGTCCCTTTCCTGAAATAGTAGCACATGCACTTCCGTGTTTTGTATGTAAGTGTGTTTCGTATTTGTACATTTTATTAAAATCTCCCGGGTTAATATTTCGCTTTTATTGTAAAAAACATTTCTATATAGTATTATAAAGAATGGTATAATACTAAATTAAAGCATATGTGAAACTTATTTTTACAGCTAAATAGTATAACACATTAATATCACAAAAACTACAGAATTAATATAAAAGTCTAGGAGAAATATGAGAAAATTAGCTTTATCAGATGAAATATTGTTAAATATAGAAAAGCCTGCACGTTACATTGGAAATGAAGTAAACATGGTAGTTAAAGACCCTGAAAGTGTAGATATCAGATACGCCATGTGCTTTCCTGATGTATATGATATAGGTATGTCCCATTTAGGTATACAGATTATTTATGACTTATTAAATAAAAGAGATGATGTGTACTGTGAAAGAGTATACTCCCCATGGGTTGATTTAGATAAAATAATGCGTGAGAAAAATATCCCATTATTTGCCCTAGAATCCCAGGATAGTGTAAAGGACTTTGATTTTATCGGCATAACATTACAATACGAAATGTGTTACACTAACATATTACAGCTTCTTGATTTAAGTCAGGTGACCTTACTTTCAAAGGACAGAGGTGAGGATGAGCCTATTGTTATGGGTGGCGGTCCATGTTCTTACAATCCGGAACCGGTAGCAGATTTTTTTGATATTTTTTATATGGGCGAAGGGGAAACTGAATTTTATCACCTCCTTGATTTATATAAAGAAAACAAGAAAAAAGGTGGTACAAGGAAAGAGTTTTTGGAAATGGCTGCGGAAATTCCATGTATGTATGTCCCGGCATTTTATGATGTGACATACAATGAAGACTGCACCATTAAAGAAATGGTTCCTAATAACCCTCATGCCAAAGGTGGCGTGAGAAAAGATATTGTACTTGATTTTGACAAAGTAGAATACCCTGAAAAGCCTCTTGTTCCCTTTATTAAGGTAACACAGGACAGATGTGTTCTTGAAGTACAAAGAGGCTGTATAAGAGAGTGTCGTTTTTGTCAGGCAGGTTCAGTATATAAGCCGTTAAGGGAAAAAAGCCTTGAAAAATTAAAATATTTAGCTACAACCATGCTAAAAGCCACAGGGCAGGAAGAAATTTCCTTAAGTTCCTTAAGCACCAGTGACTATAGTCATTTAAAAGAGCTTATTGATTTCTTAATAGAAGAGTGTAAATCACGACATATAAATATTTCCCTGCCTTCTCTTAGAATTGATGCCTTTTCTTTAGATGTAATGAGCAAGGTACAGGATGTAAAGAAAAGCTCTATAACCTTTGCTCCGGAAGCAGGTACCCAAAGAATGCGTAACGTTATTAATAAAGGACTTACGGAAGAGGATATTTTAAATGGATGTGAACAGGCATTTAAAGGTGGCTGGAATAAAGTAAAGCTTTATTTTATGTTAGGTCAGCCAACTGAAACTAACGACGATGTTGACGGAATAATGGATTTATGCGAAAAAATAGCTGAATTATATTATGAAACAGTGCCAAAAGAAAAGAGAAACGGAAAATGCCAGATTACTGCCAGCACATCTTTCTTTGTGCCTAAGCCTTTTACACCATTTCAGTGGGCACCTATGTGTACCTCCAAAGTTTTCCTGGATAAGGCACGAAGAGTTAATGACAAATTAAAAACTCTGTTAAACAGAAAAAGTATTAAATATCATTGGCATGAGTCAGATATAAGTGTACTTGAAGGTTTACTGGCAAGAGGCGACAGAAAACTGGCCAAAACCATTCTTTATGTATATGAAAAAGGTGGAATATATGATGCCTGGTCAGAATTTCATAATGAAGAATTATGGCAGGAAGCCATTAAAGAAACAAATATAGATGTTGATTTTTATGTAACAAGAGAAAGAAAAGAAGATGAAATTTTCCCTTGGGATTTCATTGATACAGGAGTAACTAAAAATTTCTTACTTAGAGAATGGCATAATGCCCATAATGAAACCGTAACTCCTAACTGTCGTATGAAATGTTCCGGATGTGGAGCAGCATCTTTTGGAGGAGGTATTTGCCATGAAAATTAGAGTGCGTTTTTCAAAACAGGGACAAATGAAATTTATAGGTCATTTGGATATGGTTAGATATTTTCAAAAAGTAATGCGCCGTGGTGAAATTGATGTGGCATATTCGGAAGGTTTTTCACCTCACCAGAAAATGTCTTTTGCAGCACCTCTTAGTGTAGGTGTTTTAAGTAAAGGTGAATACTTTGATATGGAAGTAAACTCCACCCTTTCTACTAAAGAGGCAATAGAAAGAATAAACGAGCAAAACGTTGAAGGAGTAAAAGTTTTAAGCTATAAATTACTTCCTGATAATGCCAAAAATGCCATGGCTGTTATGTCTGCTGCAGATTATTTTGTATATACAGATATATTTACAGACGATGATATTACCGGTTTTATAAATCAGGATTCCATCAATGTAATTAAGAAGACTAAGAAAAGTGAGAAGGAAGTAGATATAAAGCCATTGATATATTCCATCAAAAAAGAGGATAATGGCATTTTTATAAAGCTTGCCCAGGGAAGTGCTCAAAATCTGAAACCAGAATTAGTAGTTACAGCCCTTGAAAATTTCACACAAAAAAGTGATACCTCATATATTTATGAGCGTCTTGATATGTATTGCACTGAGGATGGCAAGCTCATTTCCTTAGATAATATTGGTAGTGATATAGGAGAAAACATTGGATAACAGGCTGATTATAAGTGATTTTTATAATAACATATTACTTGGATTTTATTTTATTAATGATGAATTGTATCGTATTCAAAATTTCAGTGACAATTCATTAATAGGTAATATCTATTGCGGATATGTTAAGGATGTTGTAAAAAATATTGATGCAGCTTTCGTGGAATTCGGGGACAATTTAAAAGGATTTCTTTCCCTTAAAAATATAGAGAAAAAGCCAAAGTCCGGGGGCAAAATTTTAGTTCAGGTTGCAGGAGACAAAATAAAAACCAAGGACTATGCCCTTACCTTAAAGCTAAACCTTTCTTCTGATAATTTGGTAATGGTAGTAGGTGGCAGTGGAATAAGCATATCAAGAAAAATCACGGATAATGACACACGCAACCGGTTAAAGTCGTCCCTTTCCTCTCTTGACACCGGGGAATATGGATTTATTTTACGAACTTCCGGAGCCGATTGTTCCATGGAGGATATATTAGCTCAGGCTGATTTATTAAAGAAACAATATGAAGATATATTAAGGAAATTTAATTTTTCAACTTCTAAAGCTTTGCTTTTTGAAAACAACAAAATTGTTAATGCATGTAATGAATTTATAAATAAATATTCAGGAGAAATAAAAACAGACAATGAAAATGTTTATAAATTTCTTACAAATAGCCGGATATCTGCAACTTATTTTACAGATACTTCCATAAGCTTATGTAACAAATATGCTTTAGGAAAACATTTGAAAAATGCATTATCAAAAAAAGTATGGCTTAAGTCAGGAGCTTATCTGGTAATTGAAGTTACGGAAGCGTTAACTGTAATAGATGTAAATACGGGAAAAGCAGAATTTCGTAGTAACAAAGAAAAAACATTTGAAAAAATCAATCTTGAGGCAGCCCTTGAAATTTCTAAGCAGCTTAGGATTCGTAATATTTCAGGAATTATAATTGTAGATTTTATAAATATGTCTAAAAAAGAAAGTTACCAAAATCTTGAAGACATCTTAAAATCATATGTTGACTGTGATTACGTTAAATGTAATATATGGGGAATGACACATTTAGGCTTAATGGAAATTTCCCGCCAAAAAAAAGAAAAGCCATTAAATGAAATAGTAGGTGATAAGTAATGAAACATAAACAGATAATTAGTGTATTGTTATGCATTGCACTGGCATTATCGCTGTTTTGCAGTTGTGGAAAAAAAGAAAAAGCAGAAAAATATACAGATTTGTCATGGTATATAAATTTTTCGTGGTTTAATACAGACTGGGGTAATAACATTGTATCAAAGGCCATTACCAGGAAAACCAAGTGTAACATCAGCTTTATTACACCAACCGGCAATCCCAATGAGAAGCTGGATTCAATGATTGCCTCCGATTCCCTTCCTGATTTAATAACTCTGGGATGGTGGGAACCTGAAATAAGTGAAATGATAAACGATAAAAAAGTATATGCTCTGGATAAACTTGCAGATGAATACGATACTTACTTTTATAACGTTGTAAATGAGCAGGTTGTAAAGTGGCACTCACGACCTAACGGACATTTATACGGCTATCCAAATTCAGCCTGTTCTCCGTCAGATTACGAAAAATATGATAATTTAGCTTCCAATGAAGCCTTTCTTGTAAGAAAGGATATTTACGAAGCCATTGGAAGTCCTGATATGACTACACCTGAAGGCTTTGTTAAAGCAGTAGAAAAAGCAGCCAAAATGTTTCCTACAATTGACGGAAATGAAATGATTCCTGTAGGTTGTACTGAATTTAACGATATAGGCTGTGATTCCTTTGATAATTATCTTTTGGATTTCTTAGCGGTTCCTTACGTTGACAAAAAAGGGAATGCCATTGACCGTTAAAAAAACAAGGACTATATTACATGGCTTAAAGCCTTTAGAAAACTTGGCGGAGAAGGTCTTTTAAAGGATGAAATTTTTGTTGAGAGTCGAACCCAGAAATCTGAAAAAATTAATAACGGACAATACTTCTGCATGATATATCAATATACGGATTTATCTGATCAGGAAAAAAATCTTTATAAAAACAATCCTGATAGCATATACATTGCCGTTGACGGTCCGAAAAATCTTTCCGGTGACGACTACACTCTTCCGGGAACAAGCGTAAATGGCTGGACTGTAACCATGATTTCAAAGAAGTGCCAAAACCCTAAGGCTGCCATAAAACTTCTCACATACCTTTTAAGTGAAGAAGGGCAGAAAATGACATGGTTAGGAACCCAGGGTGAGATGTGGGACTACAACAAAGATGGTGTTCCTGAAATAAAGGATGACGTTAGAAAGCTTCTATACACTGACCGTAAAAAATACAACAGTATATATGGAGGTGATTCCTGTTACTGGATGATGCAAAATGATGCCATGGCATCCCAGTGGATTAAGGATGATCCTGATAATCCCGTTACCCAGCTAAAAAAATGGTCATATCCTTATACCACATACGTTGGGCAATATACCATTGTTTTTGACACTTCAACAGATGTTGGAAAAATTAAAAACAAAGCCGAAAAAAAATGGGGTGACGTTTTACCTCTTTTATTACTATCAAAATCCGACAGGGAATTTGATAAAATTTATAACAACTATATGAAAGAAAGATATCAGATGGGATACGAAAGGGTGTTAAGTGCCCTTACATTAAAAATACAGGAAAATATAGAAAAGTTAGGTTTAGATAAATAAATGAAACGTGTTTCTAATAAAATCAAATTTAAAATGCATATAAACTCCCTAAGCGGCAAAGTAATTATTATAATTACCACATTTATAATTTTATGTGCCGTTTCCTGGACTATTATTATGTTTATAAACATGAGCGGCAATGCCAAAGATATTGCATTAAAAGACGAAAAAATTTATATGAAAACTTTTTTGCAAAATGCCAATGATATACAGGAAGTTTGTAATTTAGCCAAACAGACAATAGAACAAAATGACTCCATTAAGGATTATATAAAGTTAAGACAAAAAGGTGAGGAATTAAGTTCTTCTGAAAAAATCAATTTTTACAAAAAAGAACTGTCTGCCCTTGAAACCATGACCACTATTAATCCTTACATATATCAGGTGCGGCTTTTTGTAAACGCTGACATTACAGAGAAAAAACCATCATTTTACAAAATAAGACGGCTTTCAAATATGGACTGGGCAGATACTTATAAATACAGTCCATGGCAGATAGATTATTTAGATAAGGTGTTTCCTGATAGTGTAAATAAAAACTCTCACCTGATAGGTTTAGTAAGCCAGATAAAAGATGACAACGGCAGACTCCTTGCTATTTTAGAAATATCAACGCCTCTTGAAAATATGTTTTCAGGATATTTTGACGAAAATAACAGTGAACTATGCTGTTTTGTGGACAATAACGGTGGCATTTATTCTTCAGACAAAAACAAAAAGATTTTTGATAAAAACAGAAAAAAACTGTTTGAATTTACATATAAATTAAAAAACAAGTCAGTTTTTGCAACTTTTAACAATCAAAGCTGTATTGTTTCTGTATCTGATTTACCTTCCATGAATGGATGTTTTGTACATATAAAAGGAATAAAAGATACCGTTGACTCCTTTTATATGAGCCAGATACCTTACTTGTACGTTATGCTTATTTCAACGGCAATATTCATAATTATTGTATTTTTTATGATAAGAAATATTTTTAGAAGATTTAATATTCTAACCAGTGAAGTTGCCCAAATTGAAAATGGCGAGAACATTAAACTTACAGAATCAGGAAATGATGAAATATCAGAGCTTGGTAAACAAATAAACAAAATGGTTGTTTCCCTTGATGAGTTAAACCGGGAAAATACCCAAAAACAGCTGCTGGTAAAAAATGCAGAGATTAAATCCCTACAAAATCAGATAAATGCTCATTTTATGTATAACGTTCTTGAAACAATAAAAATGATGGCTGAAATTAAGTCTGAGTTTGAAATATCAGATGCCATTACATCCCTGGGGCAAATGTTCAGATATAGTATGAAATGGACCTCAGGTATGGTAGAATTAAGTGAGGAGATTCATTACATACAAAATTATTTAAATCTTCTAAATTTAAGATTTGACTACGAAATATATTTGTCTCTTAATATACCTGATAAATATATGAAACTTAGAATACCTAAAATGTCTCTACAGCCTTTAGTAGAAAATTCCGTATACCACGGTATTGAAAATATGGCAGAAGACACTTATATTTATATTAAGGCATTTGAAGAAAATAATGTAGTCAATATAGAAGTATCCGATGCCGGTGCAGGTATGTCCGAAGAGAAATTACAGGAACTTAGAGAACGTATAAATGCCGCTGATGGAGTTGATGAATCTAAGGAACACGGACGTGCTTTATATAACGTTTCTAAACGACTAAAAATGTACTTTGGAGCCGAATACGGTTTACAGATTTTTTCAAAAGAAGGCGTATACACAAAAGTGCTTATAAAAATACCACTTGACAAGGAGAATCAATAATGAAAACTTTACTTTTAGTTGAAGATGAGAAATTAATAAGGCAGGGCGTTCGCTCTATGATTGAGAGAAGCGGTGTGGAAATAGAAAATATTATTGAATGTAACAACGGTGAAGCTGCTCTTGAAATTCTAAAAAATCAGGAAGTGGACGTAATGTTTACAGATATTAGAATGCCTAAAATGGATGGAATTACATTAGTAAGCAAAGCTTCAGAATTTAAGAAGAAGCCTTTAATAGCCGCAGTAAGTGGATTTGATGATTTCGACTATGCGGTAGGTATGCTTAAAAACGGAGTTCAGGAATATATTTTAAAACCTGTAGATAGAAAAAAAATCACGGAAACATTAGTTAAGTTTGAAGACATCTATGAAGCAGAACAGGAAAAATACATGCAGGAGCGTAACGTAGCCTTCCAGCAGCTTAAATATATGATTTTCTGCGATGATATTACCGTGGCAGAACTTGAAAACACATGCCATATAATACACAAATACATTCCTTTTGATAAGTATGCAGTATTTTGTTTTAGTGCAAAGGAAGACGATAATGAATTTACGGAAAAGGATAAGTATTTCTATGTTCAGGGGCGTGACTCTCTTAACTTTATTATTACTGATGCCCAATATTTTAACGATGTTAAAGCCAAACTTCAGCATTACTATGTTGGTGTAAGTTTAGTATATGAAAATTTCTTTGACGTTAAACAGGCTTTTTGCGAAGCTGCACAAATGAGAAGATTTTCCTTTGAAAAATGCGAAAAGTTAGTAGATGCAGATGGTTTCAAAGAACTTCCTAAAGACTTTGAATATGGTGTTAAATATATGATGCAGACAGCCAATCTTATTTGTTCAAACAAGTTAGAGGAAGCTATATCACAGCTTACTGCATTTTCAGAAGGTGTAAAGTCCGGCAAATACAACATTAATGAGTTTCAGGAGCAAATGAAAATAATTATAAGAACCACAATGAAGGTTTATAAAAATGTTTTAGCCAACAAAGAAGAGGACATTAATGAATTAGCTGATATATATGCCTTTGAAACCATTGATGTATACATGGATGTGATAAAAGAATGGATTAACCATTTTAACGAACTTGTAGGTCAGGATATAGACGAACACAAAACTAATATAAAAATGCAAAAAGCTATTGAATATATAAAGGAAAAATATGCTACAGACTTGAATATGGCTGTTGTTTCTAATTATATATCCATGAATTATTCATTATTTTCTTATACATTTAAGCAGTATACCGGAACTAATTTTGTCAACTACTTAAAAAACATCCGTGTTGGAGAAGCAAAAAAACTTCTTACTGAAACAGATATGAAAATAAATGAAATTTCTCAGGCTGTAGGATACGACCATGAAAAACACTTTATGAAAACCTTCAAAAGTATTACAGGTCTTACTCCTTCACAGTACCGTAATAATTTAGGTTAAATCTAAAGGAGAAAGCAGAATGAAAAAGTGCAAAGACCAAAAAGGTACTAAAGCGGACAAGAAACAAAAAGGTGGATTTAAAAAAATGCTGATAAAAATTTTCCTATGGATACTTTTTATTTGTCTCGTAACACTGTTAGCAGTTGTTGGTATAAATCTGTACATGACTAACTCTGTATCCGAAAATGTCATTTCATTAGAGGATGCTAAAGATATGGATGCTGACTGCATTATTGTTTTAGGTGCCGGAGTGAGAAAAGACGGCTCACCTACTAATATGCTTGAAGATAGAATTATAATCGGTGACAGATTATATAAGGACAATGCAGCCGGTAAAATACTTATGTCAGGGGATCATGGCAGAGAAAATTATGACGAAGTAAATACCATGAAAAATTACGCAATTAACGAAGGTGTTCCTTCAGAGGATATATTTATGGATCACGCAGGTTTTGAAACCTACGATTCAATGTATCGTGCAAAGGAAATTTTTGGTGCCAGAAAAGTGATTATTGTTACCCAGAAATATCATTTGTACAGGGCTCTTTATATTGCCAAAAGCTTAGGACTTGATGCCTATGGTGTATCATCGGATTTACGGTACTACAGCAAAAAAATGATATATTGGCAGTTTAGGGAATATATTGCAAGGATAAAGGCATTTGGCAAGTGCATTGCCCGTCCGGAACCTAAATATTTAGGTGATAAAATAGACTTAAAGGGTAGCGGTGACATAACTAACGACAAATAAACTACAACAACCAAGGGAGGCTATAATGGATAAAAAATCTATTGGTGAATTACGAAGAAGACTAAAGAAAGACAGCTGCACATTTACAAAAATGTGTGGATGTTATGTAAATGATTCAAAAAATAAAGTTATAAAATTAGATGAAACATTTTTAAATTTGGAAGATGAAGAATATTATAAATATTTAGAAATTGCAAAAAAAGTTTTATCCACAAATGTTGGAAATAATATACTTGAACTGGATTTCCCACTTGAAGAAGAACAGCCGGGAGGCCATCAGCAGTTCCTTTTAGGAATTAAGAAAAGCGGTTTAAAGGATCAGGGATTATTGGATGCTTTCTATGACATGGTTATAGAAAAATATGACTCTTTAGGCAACTATCTTATTTTACTGTTCCATGATGTATATGACGTTATGACTAAAACAACAGATAATAACAAGCTTGATGAATCAGAAGAAGTGTATGAGTACATAATATGTGCCATTTGTCCTATGATTTTATCAAAGCCGGGACTTGGATATAACAAAAGCGATATGCGCATTGGAACCCTTAACAGGGAGTGGATGGTTGGAATGCCTGAAACAGGATTTATTTTCCCGGCATTTAACGAAAGAAGCAGTGACATTCATTCAGTATTAATGTACACGGCTGACAGCAAGAATCCTCATAATGAGTTAATTCAGGATATACTGGGATGCCGTGAGAAACTTACCTTTGTCCAGAAGCAGAACGTACTTTGCGATATGGTATCTGATGTAACTTCTGAGGATGATTTAAAAGAGGTTATGGAATCAGTTAATATTGAACTGGCGCAAATTTCTGATTCAGAGCCTGAAACAGTAGTAAACGAAGAAAATATAAAAAGTGCCCTGACTTATGCAGGAATAGAAGAGAATAAAGCCGACAAAATCGGTAAAGAATATATTACTGCAATAGATAAAGACGAACTGCCTCTTTTAGGAGATATTATTCCTAATAAAGCAGTAAAGGCAGTAAAGGACAATAACGAAAAAGTGCTTTTAAAAGAAGAAATAAAAGAGCTTAACAGAAAAATTGCCCAGGCCTATGATACAGAGGGAAGTGATATAATAATTAAGGTAAACGATGAGAAGCGTGAACTTATACGCCAGGAAGATATTGACGGTGAAACCTATTTAGTTATTCCAATATCTCAAAATGACAGTATAAAAATAAATTAATAACCTAAATCATGTAATATATCGTCAAAAATCAATTGACATCTACATCTTATGATGTTATTATACAATGGTATGCCGCTCAGTGTGGTTATAAGTACTGCATATGCAGTCACCGAAGCTGGCGAGTAATGAGTAATAGGAGGTGCCCATAATGTACGCAGTTATAGCAACAGGTGGTAAACAGTATAAGGTTTCTGAAGGCGAAACAGTTAGAGTTGAAAAGCTCGGCGTTGAAGCTGGAAACAAGTTTACTTTTGATCAGGTTCTTTTGGTTAGCGGTGATGATGTTAAGGTTGGTAACCCAACAGTTGACGGTGCATCAGTTGAAGCTACAGTTGTTGGCGATGGCAAGGCTAAGAAAGTTATCGTTTACAAGTACAAGAGAAAAACCGGATATCATAAAAAGAATGGTCATAGACAGCAGTATACAGAGCTTAAGATTGACAAGATCAATGCATAGTGAAGGTATAAGATATGACAAACATTACTATTTATTGCAGTAATAATGATTATGTTGGTTTTCGTGTAAGCGGACACAGCGGATATTCGGAAGCCGGATATGACATTGTATGTGCAGGCATTTCTGCTTTAACCATTAACTGCATGAATTCCATTGAAGAACTTACTGAAGAAAGATTCAGTGTTTTTCAACATGAGGATGACGGCGTTATTGATTATATGCTAGACGACAAGCCCGGCATGGAAGCAGAAATTTTACTTAAATCTCTTGTTTTAGGACTTAGGGATTTGGAAAAAGAATACAAAGATTTTATATCATTAGATTATAAGGAGGTATAGCTATGATGAAGATGAACCTTCAGTTCTTCGCTCATAAAAAAGGTATGGGTTCTACAAAGAACGGTAGAGACTCAGAGTCAAAGAGACTTGGTGCTAAAAGAGCAGACGGACAGTTTGTTTTAGCAGGAAACATTCTTTACAGACAGCGTGGAACAAAGATTCACCCGGGCGTTAACGTAGGACGTGGTGGTGACGATACATTATTTGCTACAGCTGATGGAATCGTAAGATTTGAAAGAAAAGGCAGAGACAAGAAACAGGTTTCTGTTTATCCGGTAGCTGAATAATTTATACACGAACAGTATTGGGCTTCAAATCAGGTTTTGATTTGGAGCCTATTTTAAATAATGGAGGATTTATCATGTTTGCAGATTTTGCTAAAATTTTTATCCAATCCGGAAAAGGTGGAGACGGACACGTCTCATTTAGAAGAGAATTATATATACCAAACGGTGGCCCAAACGGTGGCGACGGTGGAAAAGGTGGAGATGTAATATTTGAAGTTGATAAAGGACTTAATACTCTTTATGAATTCAGACATAAACATAACTACAAAGCGGAACCGGGACAGGAAGGCGGAAAACAGAATAAAACAGGTAAGAATGGTGCAGACCTTATTATAAGAGTTCCTGAAGGTACCATTATAAGAGAAGCTGAAACCGGCAAAATTGTTGCAGATATGAGTGGCAAAAATCAACGTGTCATTGTACTTAAAGGTGGACGTGGTGGTAAGGGAAATCAGCATTACGCCACAGCTACAATGCAGGTTCCAAAGTATGCCCAGCCGGGTCAGAAAAGCATGGAATTAAATGTTACCCTTGAATTAAAGAGTATTGCCGATGTAGGACTTGTAGGTTTTCCAAATGTAGGTAAATCAACTCTTTTATCAAGAGTTACCAATGCAGACCCGAAAATTGCCAACTATCACTTTACAACATTAAATCCTAACCTTGGTGTTGTGGATTTAGATGGTGGAAGGGGTTTTGTAATCGCAGATATTCCGGGATTAATTGAAGGGGCATCTGAAGGAGTAGGATTAGGTCACAAATTCTTAAAGCATATTGAAAGAACCAAAGTAATCATTCATATGATAGACGCAGCTTCCGTAGAGGGACGTGATCCTATAGCTGATATTAAGGCTATTAATAAGGAGCTTGAAGCATACAACCCTGAACTTCTTACCCGTCCTCAGGTTATAGCTGCCAACAAAATCGATGCTATATATGGTGACACTAACGAGGTTATCGATAAAATCAAGGCAGAATTTGAACCGGAAATTAAAGTATTTCCAATATCTGCCGTAAGCGGTAAGGGACTTAAGGAATTATTATTCTATGTAAGGGAAATGCTTGATCAGTTTGATGATGCCCCAACAGTATATGAACAGGAATATAACCCTGAAGATTACCAGTTAGGAATTGAATTGCCATACACGGTAGAAAAAATCAAAGACGGACTTTATTCTGTTGAGGGACCTAGAATTGAACGTATGCTTGGTTATACAAATATTGATTCTGAAAAAGGATTTATGTTCTTCCAGAACTTTATGAAGGATAATGGCATATTGGAAGAATTGGAAAATCTCGGTATAAAAGACGGTGATACAGTAAAAATTTATGGTCACCAGTTTGATTATTACAAATAAATGGAGAAAAAAATGAATAGTAAACAGCGAGCATATTTAAGAAAAATTTCAGCAATGGAACAGCCTATATTTCAGGTTGGTAAGTCCTCCGTAACACCGGAACTTACATCAGCCATTGATGAAGCCTTGGAAAAAAGAGAATTAATTAAAATAAACATATTAAAGAACTGCTTTGATGACTGCCATCAGGTTGCTCAGGTTTTAGCTGAAAGAACAAAGTCAGAAGTGGTTCATGTTATTGGTCGTAAAATTGTATTATACAGACCTGCAAAAGAAGAAAAGAACAGAAAAATCATTTTACCGTAATTAAAGGAGTGCGTAATGAAAGTCGGTATACTGGGAGGAACTTTTGATCCCATTCATAATGCTCATATTACAATTGCAAAAGAAGCGCTTAAGCAATTTAATCTTGATGAAATATTAATTATGCCAACTCCTTATCCTCCTCATAAGGATAAGAACAAAATAACAGGCAATTTTCACAGGGCAAATATGATTAAGCTTGCCATTGGTTCACTGGACAAAATCAGATTTTCCGATTTTGAGCTTAACAGTCATGATGTAACATATACAGCAGACACTCTTCATATGTTAAAGGAGCTTCACCCTGAAAATGAATATTATTTTATTATGGGAAGTGATTCCATTGCCTCTTTTAAAAGCTGGTACAGACCTGACGTTATATTAAAGTTTGCTAAGCTTATTGCCGTTAAGCGTGACGACGAAAGTTCAAAAAAAATGGATGTTAATATTTCTGAAATAGAGAAGGAGTACAATACTCATATTGGTATTCTTTCCATGCCTGCAGTTGATATTTCTTCAAGTTATATCCGCTGCAACAGTTATGAAGCCATAAAATCCATGGTCCCTGAACCTGTATACGAATATATTGTAGAAAATAATTTATACAACAACAATAACAATGTAAATAAGGCATGGTCCATTAATAAAATCAAGGAAGATTTGGAAAGTTTATTGAAACCTTCCCGTTTTAAACATATTTTAGGAGTTGCAGACACAGCCAAAACCATGGCGGAGCATTTTAAGGTAAACCCTAACAAAGCTTATTTTGCAGGTATTCTTCATGATTGTGCCAAATACATGAGTGATTCTGAGCTTTTAAATATATGTTATGAAAACAATATAGAAGTATCTGATTCAGAAAAGAAAAAGCCTGATTTGTTACATGCTAAGGTAGGAGCTTTTATTGCCCAAAAGAAGTATAATATTACCGACCCTGAAATATTATCTGCCATCCGTTGGCATACTACAGGCAGGGAAGATATGACTGATTTGGAAAAAATAATTTTTTCAGCAGATTACATTGAACCGGGACGGACAAAGCAGCCTAATTTAGATTATTTAAGAAGCATTTCTTTAAAAAATTTAGATTTACTTGTGTATGACATATTAAAAGACACCATGGATTATTTACAGGTAAATTCAGCTGATTTAATTGATGATAACACAAGTAAAGCATATTCTTATTATAAAAATGTAATTAACGAAAATAAGGAGAATTAATACATGACCTCAAAGGAAATGGTAAAAATTGCCTATAATGCAATTGATGATAAAAAAGGAATGGATATTTCCATAATTGATATTTCGGAAATTTCAGTTTTGGCTGATTATTTTATAATAGCCGGTGGAAGTAATATTAACCAGATAAAAGCCATAGCTGACAATGTTGTTGAACAGTTAGGTAAAGAAGATGTTCACCCAAAAAGCATTGAGGGATATAATAATGCCAACTGGATTTTAATGGATTATAAGGATATTGTAGTTCATGTATTTAATCAGGACGACAGACTATTCTATGATTTGGAAAGAATCTGGCGGGATGGCAAAACCGTTAATATAAACGAACTTTAGGAGATGAGATATAAATGTGGGCATATGAGAGTGTATTTTATCAGATTTATCCCTTAGGATTTTGCGGTGCACCCTTTGAAAATGACGGAGTTTTAACCCATCGTATTACAAAGGTTGCCTCATGGATTCCCCATATCAAAGAAATAGGTGCCAATGCCATTTATTTTTCACCTATATTTGAATCTGATACTCACGGATACAATACAAGAGATTATAAGCAATTAGACGTAAGATTAGGGGATAATTCCGATTTTAAGGAATTGTGCAGTCAGTTGCACTCCAACGGAATAAAAGTAGTTATTGACGGCGTTTTTAATCATGTAGGACGTGGTTTTCCGCCATTTATGGATGTGATAAAGAATCGGGAAAACTCACCTTATTTTCATTGGTTTAATATTGATTTTAACGGGAATTCAAACTACAATGACGGTTTATGGTACGAAGGCTGGGAAGGCAATTATGACCTTGTAAAACTTAATCTTTACAACAACGATGTAGTAGAATATCTTTTAGATGCCGTAACCTTCTGGATAAAAGAGTTTGACATTGACGGAATACGTCTTGATGTAGCATATTGTCTTGATTTTGACTTCTTAAGAAGATTAAGAAAACATGTTGATAGTCTTAAAGATGATTTCTTTTTAGTAGGAGAAATGCTTCACGGAGATTATAACCAGCGCATGAATCCTGAAATGCTTAACAGTGCCACTAATTATGAATGCTGCAAGGGACTTTATTCCAGCTTTAACAGCATGAATATGTTTGAAATTAATCATTCACTCCTTCGTCAGTTTGGTCCGGAGAACTGGACTCTTTACAAAGGAAAACACTTGTTGTCATTTGTAGATAACCACGATGTTACAAGAGTGGCAAGTATTCTTTCCAACGAAAATCATCTGCCGCTTATTTATGCACTTTTATTTGGCATGCCTGGTATTCCTTGTATCTATTATGGAAGCGAGTGGGGTGAAAGGGCAGATAAAAATCAGGGAGATCCTGCTTTAAGACCAAGCTTTGATAAACCTGTTTTCAATGAATTAAGTGCCTATATTGCAAAATTATCCCACATAAAAAAGAGTCAGCAGGCATTAAATTATGGAGATTTTACATCAGTTGTTCTTACAAACAGACAATGTATATTTAAACGAAGCTGTAATGGTGAAAATATTTATGTGGCAATTAATGCAGATGAGAACAGTTTCAGCTGTTCCTTTAATTCAGAAAAAGACACTTTTACAGATTTGATTTCAGGTAATAATATAGCTGTAAAACCTGATTTTGAAATGAAAGGTTACACAGCCTATATTTTAAAATAGATATTTAACATTTACTTAACATTATATGTATATTTTTGTATTACCATATAATGGTTTAAGAGGATTATATCTTTGCAGTATACTGCAATATTATATAAATAAATTATTAACGAAGGGAAGTAGATAATATGGAAAAGACAGCAAGAAAATTAGTTCCTGTCACATTACTTACAGGCTACCTAGGAGCCGGCAAAACAACATTACTTAACCAGGTTCTTTCAAATCAGAAGGGATATAAGGTTGCTGTTATTGTAAATGATATTGGCGAGGTAAACATTGATGCCTCATTAATTGCCAAGGGCGGACAGGTTACCCAGAAAGATGACAATTTAGTTCCACTGCAAAACGGTTGTATTTGCTGTACTTTAAAAGTTGATCTTATTAATCAGATTGTTGATTTAATTGGTTCAGGAAAGTTTGACTATATTTTAATTGAAGCCAGTGGTATTTGCGAACCAATTCCTATAGCTCAATCCATTACGATGTTAGACGGTTCTTATGACAAGAGAGCAAAAATTGCCCGCTTAGACAATATTGTTTCAGTAGTTGACGTTGCAAGGATGGCAGATGAGTTTGGTTGTGGTGAAAATCTTGTAAAAGATGACATAGATGATGAAGATATTGAAAATCTTTTAATTCAGCAGATTGAATTTTGTAACACCATTATTTTAAATAAAGTTGATACAGTTACACCTGAACAGCTTGCCAAGGTTAAGGCAATTATCAGAAAGCTTCAGCCAAAAGCTGTTATGCTTGAAACAACATACGGACAGATTGACGTTGATGAAATTCTTAACACTAACAGATTTGATTTTGAAGATGCAAGTATGTCTGCCGGCTGGATTCAGGAATTAGATTCATACGATTACAGTGAGGAAGATGAACGCCGCAAGCACCATGAGGAAGTGGAGGAACATGATGAGCATGAACACGATGAGCATCATCATGACGAGCATGATCACGACCATGACGAACACGGTCATCACCACCATCATCACCATCACGGAGAGGGTGAAACGGAAGAGTACGGCATCGGCTCATTCGTTTACTACAGAAGAACTCCTTTTGAAAAGGAAAAATTTGAGGACTGGCTTGACAATATGCCAAAAACAATTATAAGAAGTAAAGGTCTTATCTGGGCAGCTGAAGATAACAATAATGCTTATCTTTTTGAGCAGGCAGGAAAGCAGTGCAACATTTCCAATGCAGGTCAGTGGGTTGCTACAGCTCCTAAAAAGGTTCGTCAGAAAATGATGCAGGAAGACCCTACACTTATAGATGATTGGGATGAAAAAGTAGGAGACAGAATGATTAAATTGGTATTTATCGGTCATGATATGGATAAAGAAGGTATCATTGATTCTCTTGATAAATGTCTTGCCTACTAATTTCAAAATTAAATAGAACAGCAAAAATCCGGTATTAAGCAGAAATGTTTAACACCGGATTTTTTATGAATAAGAGCTCATTAATCTCAATAATAAATTAACCATCTAATTTTACATAATATTTCTTCTATAAAGTGCATGTGCCCTTCCAACAATAATACAGTCATTCACAATAATAGGATCCATGTTGTCATTTTCAGGTTGAAGTCTGATATATCCGTTTTCCTTGTAAAAACGCTTAACTGTAACAGAATCATCTATTAAAGCCACAACGATATCTCCGTTCTTAGCAGTATCAGTTTTTTCTATAATAAGATAATCTCCCTCTAAAAAACCTACATTAATCATACTGTCTCCATGAACCTCTAATATGTATGTCTCTGCATTAGGCAAAAACTCTGTAGGTATGGCAAAATAATCCTTAATATTCTCCACAGCAAGCAGTGGTTCTCCGGCAGCCACCCGTCCTATAACAGGTATATTGGTCATTTCCCTTCTGGACAATCCAAATTCATCATCTATAATTTCAATTGCCCTTGGCTTAGTAGGGTCTCTTCTGATATAGCCCTTTTCCTCTAAACTGTTAAGATGAGCATGAACAGAAGAAGTAGACTTTAAGGATACCTTCTCGCATATTTCCCTAACAGTAGGAGGATATCCCTTTAACAAAATTTCATCTTTTATATAATCTAATATCTGTTGCTGTTTTGGTGTAATCTTTCCAGCCATAAAAAAAATCTCCTTTTCATATTTGTAAGTCCCGTTTAATGTACTTAATATATGTTAATATTATCATATATGAAAAGAAAAGGCAATAACAAAATCGAACAAATATTCGAAAATGTTGTTGACAAACATTTGTTCTGGTGATATTATATCAATACAAGATACGAACAAATGTTCACTACTTTTTATAAATACAATTATTCGACGGAGGATTTACATATGAAAGAATCAATGAATTACAACAGAAGGGAAGTTGTTGCACAACAGAAACGTACCCGCATTGCTGAATTAAAGAAGAGAATTATTTTATCCTGTAGCTTTATTGCATTATTGGCAGTAGCTGTTGTTACAGCCATTAGTTTCGTTAACGTAAACGCAACTGTACAGGGAGATAACCCTTCATACAAATATTACACCAGCTATGAAGTTCAGCCTGGAGATACATTAACATCCATAGCACAGAAATACACTGCCAATAGCAATGTTTCTGTTCCTGAATACATATCTGAGGTAAAGAAAAACAATGAACTTTCCTCTGATAACATTACAGCCGGAAACTACATTGTTATTTCATATTATTCTAATGAATATAAATAATCTTTTTATTTATATATTTTTGTTTCTGTGGTAGTAGAATAAGTTATCCGTATGTTATTTTACATCCACATTATAATACCGGAAAGGATGTTTATCCCTTCCGGTATTATTTCCCCAAATACAAACTAAATTATTTTCTTCTTAAAATTAGTCTTTTCTTTTAATCTTTTCTTAACTTGACGGCATTTCTTGCCTTACGGCGTCGTTCGTCTTCAATAGCTGCATAGTGTTTTCTGGTTGTATTTACATCCTTATGTCCTAAAACATCTGCAACCAAATATATATCTCCCGTTTCCTTATATAAAGATGTACCATATGTGCTCCGAAGCTTATGAGGAGTTATTTTCTTTAAATTAGTAATTAAGGAAGAATATTTTTTTACCAATTTTTCCACTGAACGCACACTCATACGTTTTTTCTGTAGAGAGAGGAATAGTGCATTTTCATGGCCTGTTACAGCAATAATATGCTTTCTTTCCTCTATATAATCAAGTAAAGCTTCCTCAACCTCCCTGCCGAAGTATACAACAGTTTCGTTTCCGCCTTTTCGCCTGATTTTAATTCCTGAATTTTTAAAATCAACATCTCCAATATCTATTCCCACACATTCAGAAACACGAATACCTGTACCTAACATCAATGTTAAAATTGCCACATCACGAATCTTTGTTTTTTCATGGAAATACTTTTGATTATCCGTTAATTTATCCCCTGTTTCCACCTCATCTAAAAGATTGCCTACCTCATCTGCATCAAGTCGTACAATCTCTTTTTCGTGGATTTTTGGCATATCAACAATAGAAGCAGGATTAGTGCTTATTTTTTCTTTTTTATAAAAGAATTTATATAAGGTTCTAAGACAACCTAATTTTCTTTTAATTCCACATTCTTTGTTAGTGTGTTCCTTACCATCTGAATCTATATAAAACTTAAGATAATCCAAATATTCTTCAATATCAGTAGCTGTAACCTTATCTAACACATCAAGGGTTATATCATGAATATTAACATTCTTTAATTTCGGATTATTTGATTTTAAGTAATTAAAAAATACTGATAAATCATATCCATAGGCAATTCTTGTCCTAGAAGAAGTAGTAGGCTCAATTCCTCTAAAAAACTCCCCACAAAACGCCGGAAGACTTTTAAGCAACTCCCTAAGTTTTAAATTATTATCTACAATAACCTGATCATGATAATTTCTTTGTGTAGCCATTGTTCCTCCTGAAATCTAATCAAAACCGCCATTTAAAACAGCAGTAAAAAGTCTGTCTTTGCAATTAGGATTTTCCCTGTTTAACTGACGGACTAGAGTTTTAATATATTCCCTTTTAGTATGACCGTCCACCGGACATGGATTTTTAGCCACCGGAAGATTATATTTATTGGCGAAACCAATCACATCCATCTCCGAAACATACATCATTGGACGTATAACATTAAGCCCCATACGGTCAAGATATGTAACAGGATTAAAGCAGTGGAAGCGCCCTTCATAAATCAGTGACATAAGCATTGTTTCAATCATGTCATCTCTGTGATGGGCATATGCCACCTTATTACATCCCATTTTCTTTGCCACATCATTAAGAGAACCCTTGCGCATTTTGGCACAAAGAGAGCAGGGATTAGATTCCTTTCGCTTATGAAATACAATATCACCAATTTCCGTGTCAATTATTTTACATTCCACATCTAAATTCTTACAAAAATCTTTTATAAGATTAAAGTCCTGATTTTTGAATCCTAAATTAACCGTCAAAGCCACAATATCAAACTTTTTAGGATAAAATTTTCTTAAACCACTTAATGCATATAAAAGTGCCAGGCTGTCTTTGCCACCTGATACACCAACAGCAATTTTATCACCGTCATCAACCATAGAATAATCATCCATGGCACGTCTTACATAACTATATAATTTCTGAAGCTTCATAAATTACCTCACCAAAAGCAAAAATAGTACTAAAAATTTTTTTCTTACTTTTTCAATTATTATAATACAACTATTCGCAAAACACAAGTTTAACGAATAAAGATATAACAAAAAAGTGCTATGAAAGCACTTTCTCAATAAGATTAATCATATATTCCGGTATTGGAGCCTCAAACTCCATATATTCCTTTGTTGTAGGATGTACAAAACCTATAACCCTTGCATGTAAACATTGTCCTTGAAGCTTATATGGGCATTTATTATGGTTATAAATGCTGTCACCTAATAAAGGATGATTTATACTTGCCATATGAACTCTTATCTGATGTGTACGTCCTGTTTCTAACTGAAATTCCATAAAGGCATATTTATCTAATTGCTTTAAAACCTTATAATGGGTAACTGCCGGCTTTCCGTTTTTTTCATTAATGCACATTTGTTTCCGATTATTTGGATGACGGCCAATTGGTGCATCTATAACGCCTTCAGTTTCATCAAATCTGCCTTGGACAATCCCTACATATTTTCGTGTAATGGAATGAACCTTAAGCTGTTGTGAAATAAAATTATGGCTGTAATCATTTTTACATATTATAAGTGCGCCTGTAGTATCTTTATCGATTCTATGAACAATCCCCGGCCTTAAGACTCCATTAATACCGGATAAATTATCTTTACAATGAAACATTAAAGCATTAACTAATGTTCCTGTGTAATGTCCCGGTGCAGGATGTACAACCATGCCCTTAGGCTTGTTTACAATTAAAACATCATCATCTTCATATAAAATATCCAAAGGGATATCCTCGGCTTTAATGCTGGCAAATATCGGTTCCGGAATATCAACGGATATAACATCACCTAATTTAAGTTTATAATTAGATTTACATTCCCGGCCATTCACTAAAATATTTTTATCATCTATAAGTTTTTGTACATATGACCTGGAAGTATCCTGTAGTGCCTTGCCTAAAAACTTATCAATTCTCTTTCCCTGGGTCTCTTCATTGATGCATATCTTTTCACACATTATCTGCTTCTCCTATCTGCTGTCATTTCTTTTTAAAGAAATAATATTGTTAAAATCATCTTCGCTTATAATAAAAGCGCACATAACAATAATAATGAAACATGAAACTGTAACATAAATATCTGCAACATTAAATATTGGGAAATTAATCAGCTTAAAATATATAAAATCTATTACATACTGGTGTAAAACGCGGTCAATCAAATTGCCAACCGCCCCTGCCATAAGTGTTGCAAAAACATAATTTAGAGCCACAAGTTTTGTGCTTTTATCAGATCGCATTAATCTGAAAATATTTGACATAATTTTTACAATAAATGCAATTGCCACTAAAGTAAAAATTACAAATAAAAAAGTCTTTCCAGACAACATTCCCCATGCTGCACCTGTATTTCCACCATCCAAATAATGAAAACACAAAACATCTTTAATTATATTAAATTCATTTTTGCCTTTTAAGCTGATTGCAGCCCAATACTTGGTTATCTGGTCGAATATAATCAAAATCATCTCAAATAAGGCAATTTTAAGCCAGTATTTATATTTGTTCATTGCTGAAACGTCCTTTCAATTTAATCTGAAAATATAATTTTAAACATAAAGGTCTATGGATATAAGATTTCTTCCTTTTTTAGTTTCCTTTAACACCCTGTTGAAAACGAAACGGCCTAACCCTCTTACGGAAATAATATCATTTTCCTTAATACTGTAACCGTTAGATGTTATTAATTTTCCATTAACAAACACCTTGCCGTTTTCGATATAGGCAATAATACTGTTTCTGGACATATTAAAAGCCGTGGATATAACGCTGTCTAGCCTTACATTGGAAATGGTACCTGTTATATTCTTTAATGTAGGTTTAATATCCACGCTGTTATTAACCGGTAAAACCTCATTATCAATAAAAGTATGTTTGACCTTTGTGAGATTCTCACATATATATTCTGCAATATCTGACATACAGTAAATATATGCAATGTTATCCTTTATAAAAATATCACCTATTTTACTTCTTACAATTCCTAAATTTAAAATAGCACCTAAATAATCCCTGTGAGTAAGATTGTCAGCATATTTGGAATTCTTTGGTGCAATTTTTATTATGGAAACTGGAATTTCCTCCTGATAATATATCTCCATTGGAGAAAATATGGCAATTTTTCTTTCTGCATAATTATTACCCCCTGTAAGGTTAATTCTAACAGGAGGTAATTTATTTTTCACTGATTCTAATATATTTATTTCATTTATGTTTAAAAACTCGGTGTTGGTATATATATTTCTATTAAATGCCACATCTGCAAGCTCATTAAACCTGTTTATTAGAAAATGTTCTTCTTTATTCAAATCTATTCACCGTAATAACTTCTCCTGGATTCATAGGATGCTGAATTGTAATCACTGGTTCTGTCACTGATACTGTCTGCGAAATCCCCTGTAATGTCAACAGAACTTGGAGTTACTAAATATATGTACCCACTAATCTTTTGAAGATTTCCTCTTATGGCATAACATCCGCCACTGACAGAATCAACTATACGCTGTGCCAGTTCTAAACGCATTCCTTCTAAGTTAAGTACCACTGACTTTCCATCTAATAATGTATCAATAATATCCTTTGTTTCCTCATAAGCTGTCGGCTTGATAACACATACTTCCATATCACTGTTACTTCTCATTGGTACTACCTTGCTGCTTCTTGTACTTCTTCCACTGTTTCTTGCGGAAGATGTTGAACGGGTAGTTCTTGTTCTTGAAGGTGTAGGTGACGGTGCTGATTCAAAGTCATCATCCCTTACCACTCTTTCACGTTTTTTCTTTACTACCGGCTCTGCTTCCTCTGCATTATCCTCTTCGTAATCATCATAGAAATCATCATCGTAATCATCTTCATAATCCACGGTGAAAATATTTTTAAATTTATCCCCAAATTTTGACATCATTCTCTCCTATATCTATCATTAAATTTATATATTATAATTTCTCTCACCAAATATTCCGGTTCCAACTCTAACCATGGTAGCACCTTCTTCCACAGCCACCATATAGTCACCTGTCATTCCCATTGAAAGAACATCCATACTAACATTATCAATGTTTTTATCTCTTATGTCAACTGATAATTTCTTAATTTCCCTAAAGTAATCTCTGTTACTTTCAGGATCCTCCGTATATGGTGCAATTGTCATAAGCCCTTTAATTCTTACATGTTCAAATTTTGCAATTTTTCTTATAAGTTCTTCTGTCTCCTTTGCATTTATGCCAAATTTGCTTTCCTCCTGAGCTATATTTACTTCCACTAATATATCACAAACCTGATTATGTTTAGCAAACTCTTTTTCAATCTGTTCTGCTAATCTTAAAGAATCAACAGAGTGAACAAGATACGTTTTACCAACTAAATATTTAACTTTATTTCTCTGTAAATGACCTATCATGTGCCATCTGATATTTTTCGGTAAAACATCATATTTATCGCATAATTCCTGAACCTTATTTTCCCCGTAATCTAATGTTCCTGACAAAAGAGCTTCCTCTATGGCAGAAACCGGTTTGGTTTTACTTACTGCAATAAGGGTTACCTCTTCAGGATTTCTTCCTGCCTTTTCACATGCCTTAACAATATTTTCTCTTACCTTGCTGATATTTTCATTTATCATTTCTTTTCACCTTCCTGTTATATCTATTGGTAAATAACCTGATTTTCCGTCACCTTAGATGCATCTAATACAATTCGGTCATAAATCTTCAGGCTATAATCCATAATCTTAATAATGTTATATTCATCTGTGCTGTCTAAAATAGATACCACGGTAAAAACAGTATAACCATTGTTTATATTATAGGCACCCATAAACTTTCTGGTATGACCTATAACATATGTTTCGTGAGAGTCAGGCTTCGTAATAACTTCTCCGTCATTAAAATACAACCTGGATACATAATAATTCTCATCATCTGCATATGCAATAGGAGGATAATATATCTTAGATTCTCCCTTGTTTCTGTCACTGCTTTGAACGTTAAAGCCTACATTATTGTCATTCTTTCCCTTTGTACTGTATTTTGCCGGAATAACATACAAATCATTTGATACGATAGATGACTTTGGCACCTTATATCCGTTTTTTGGAGTATTGACAATTTCAATATCAATATATCTGTCTGTAGCATATCTAACAACATATTTTGAAAGAGTAATTACTCCATAATATTTTTTATCAGTGCCTCTGACTACCTTGATGTTGGCAGTGGTATTTAAACCGTCTTTTAAAAATTTTATTTTTATATTAGCATAATCAGACTTTCTTTCCTTTGCCTCTTTTTTGTATTCACGGGCAGTCTTTTTAGTCAACTGAACTGCTATGCTCCATTCATCGGAATTGATGGTCTTGTAAACCGGTGCGCCTTTTTCTATTTTATCTCCTGACGAAAATAAAGCTGAATTATATAATGATTTATCAAACATTGATGCCTTTAGTTTTTTTGACGTTAACGTTTCAAAATCATCAACCCTGTAAAGAACAATTCCTGTAGCAGCTGACTTTTCTATGGCAAAATTTCCACCGTTTTTCTTTGCTAACTGTTGTAACGAGTTCATATTAAGCAAGTCCACAATGGAACCCTTTAATGTACTTTTAAAATCATAAACATCAGAAAAATCCATGTCGTCATAATTGTTGCTATAATCATACAGCAAATTGGAAATCGTCTGCATGTTTTCATCTGTCATATTAGAGTAATCCTCTCCTGCCTTTGACAGTAGCTGATTTAAATTTCCTGTGGAATCAATACTATACAAGGTGGAATTTTTTGAAACACGGGAGCCCTCCCTGATAAAATAATCAACATAACCTGTCTGATTAGCATATTCAATTATTTCATTTCTCATTGCTATACCAACGTAGGAAGTGTTAATTCCCTTTGCATTTGACCCTGTAACAACCTCATAATATTTTGTTTTTTCTGTTGTAAAGTAAATAACAGCATTTATCAATATGTAAACAAGTATAAGACCAAATACAACTATTCCTATATTTATGCTAATAGGTGAGTTAAATTTAACTACCTTTTTTTTTCTTTTTCTTTTTTGCTTTTCCATTATGTTTCTCCTAAAATTCAATTTTCATTATCTAATATTCTTATTACTAAGTCAATATTTTAAAACATTTTTAAATGTATTATTTTTTTTATTTTGGAAAAAATAATAGCAGTCATTAAAGGAGGTAAATACATGAAATCTAAAGGTTTTGATTATTTTGTACTGACACTTGTTATTATCGGTGCCATTAACTGGGGACTAATCGGCTTTTTTAAGTTTGACCTTGTAGCTTTTCTCTTTGGTCAGATGACATGGCTTTCAAGAATTGTATATGCCATAGTTGGAATATCCGGCTTGTATACCATTAGTCTTTTTGGCAGAGTATGCTCTTTTGGCGAAAACAGATAATATTTCTTAAGTGTTTTAAACATACTTTATAAGCTTATAAGACAAACAGTAATAAAACATCCATATACTATAGTTTAAATCTATAATATATGGATGTTTTATTTAAATATTTACTAATTTTTGTAAATTTCACGCCACTCTAAATCTCCTCTGTTAAGTGATTTAATCAGTAGCTCTGCAGTTGCAATATTTGTTGCTAAAGGAATATTATGCATATCACACAGTCTGACTGCCTTGTGAATATCAGGCTCATGTGATTTTGGGTTAAAAGGATCACGAAGAAAAATAAGCAAATCCAAATCGTTCTGCTCTATCTGGGAGCACATTTGCTGTTCTCCTCCTAAGTGACCTGCTAAATATTTATAAACTGATAAGTTGGCAGCTTCCTCAATAAGTCTGCCTGTAGTTCCTGTGGCAAACAATGAGTGCTGACATAAAATTCCTCTATACGCAATACAAAAATTCTGCATTAATTTCTTTTTTGAATCATGTGCTATTAATCCGATGTTCATATTATCCTCCATTCCATAAGAATAGTATACCTAAATATTTCCAAAACTTCCACAAAAATTATGTTAAATTTAAAATTTTTTCAAAAAAATTTGTTTATTTAATTCTTAAACTCTTGCTTTCGTCCGTTGTAATCCAATATTTAGAACTATTCCCACACCAATATACATACTAAGAAGCGATGTAAGACCATAACTTACAAAAGGCAGGGTCACACCTGTATTAGGCAATAAGAATGTAGCAACTGCAATATTTACAAAGGATTGAATTGCAATCAACACCCCAAATCCGAAACAAAACAGCTTTCCGGAAAACGTGGGGGCTCTGGAGCCTGTTATAAAACACTCAAGAACAATCATAAATAACAAAAGAATTACTGCAGCCGCTCCAACAAATCCCAGCTCTTCACCTACTATTGTAAAAATAAAGTCTGTATGTGACTCTGAAAGGAGTTTACCGTTTTTAACTGATGTTACCGTATTATTATATAATCCCTTTCCTGTTAAACCACCTGAACCAATTGCCAAAAGGGAATTTTCCTGCTGATATCGTATCTTTTTGGCTGTTTCATTATCGTCCTGGAAGAAACCTACAATACGGTTATACTGATATTCACTTAATATTTTCTTTCCTGTATCCGGCTGAACAACAAAATATCCGAAAATACAAAATACCGGTATTGCAATTACAATAACTGCAGTTACAATTTTATGGTTAATTCCTGATAAAAACAATATAGCTGCCATGGTTACTGCTATTACAATAGTTGTTGATAAGTCGGGCTGTGCCAATATAAGTACCATTGGAGCGCCTAAAAACAAAACTGCACCACCTAATGTCTTAAAGGTATCAAGGGTTTCACGCCTTTTATAAAGGTACGTGGCAATAAATATTATTAAAAATATTTTTGTAATTTCCGACGGCTGAAACTCTGTAAAGCCTAAATTAATCCATCTTTTAGCACCTTTATTTACAGTACCAACTGCCAGTACCAAAAGAAGCAGGGTACATGTAACAAGGTATATGGCCCAGTAAAACTTGAAAATTAATTTATAGCTAATAAATGATAATACCAAAATCGCTATTAATCCCAGCGCCAGACCTACTATCTGTTTAGTTTGAAAATTCTCCCCTTCAGTAGCACTACCTATACATAAAATTCCAATGACTGTAATAGAAATAACATATATAAGTAATCTAAAATTAAAATTAGATAATTTGTAACTTTTTATTGTATTTCGTATTTTTCTAAACATTAACTGTAACCTCAATTATAATTGTTAAATTTTAATTTCCTTAATTGGTATATTAGCCATAAGACACGGTCCTTTTTCATGCTGTATCTCTATATGGCAGTTTTCTACATCGATGTCTATGTACTTTGTTATTACTTTTATTATATCATTCTTAATAGCCTCTGTGGTATCAGGATTACATCCTAATCTGTCAGTAACTAATAAAATCTGTAGTCTCTCTCTTGCAACTTTGCCTGAACGTTTTCTATAGAATAACCTACTAAAAATCATCTGGACTCCCCCCTGCTAAAAATATTTCTGATAAACCAAAAAGAAATTCTGCTTTCTGTTTTATCTTCTGTTCCTCTTACTCCACAGAGTTTTTCAGCAATTTTTGTTATGGACTTTCCTGAAACCGTGTTTAAGTCAACCACAGCCTCACCTCTGTTTGTGGCAATAACAACATTTATATCATCATTTACACATCCGATAATTTCAGTACCTAATATATCCACCACATCTTCACTGGACATCATATCTCCACGTCTGATAAGCTCCGGACGTAATTTATTTACCAAAAGATATATAGGCTCAATTCCATCTTTTTCCAAAAGTCCGATAATACGGTCTGCATCCCTTATGGATGAAACCTCCGGGGTAGTAACTACAATAGCCTTTGTAGCGCCTGCTATGGCATTCTTAAAGCCCTGTTCAATTCCTGCGGGGCAGTCGATAATAACATAGTCAAACTCTTCCTTTAAACAGGCTGTAAGCTCTATCATCTGCTCCCTTGTAACTGCATCCTTGTCCCTTGACTGGGCACTGGGCAGCAGATAAAGATTACTATGTTTTCTGTCCTTTATTATTGCCTGTTTCAGCCTGCAATTGCCTTCAATAACGTCTACGAGATTGTATACAATGTAATTTTCAAGTCCCATAACAACATCTAGATTTCTAAGTCCAATGTCTGTATCAATGGCTAAAACACTGTTTCCCATTTTTGCCAGGGCAATACTTAAATTTGCGGTAATTGTTGTTTTTCCAACACCGCCTTTACCTGATGTAACAACTATTACTTCTCCCATTTCTTCCTCCTAAAATAAAATAATATACTATCTTTTGTATTTTATTCAGGAGTCATAACCTAGGCTTTTAATCCTGGGTTACATTATTAGAATCATCCTTTTTAACATTCTTCTTAACATCCTTATCAGTAATTTCACCATAATAATACTGAATAACGTTCTTTGCAAGCTCTGCAGAGTCATGGGATGAGTTACCAAAAGGAATAACAACAGATGTTGCTATTTTCGGATTATCATATGGAGCATATGCAACAAACAAAGCATGGGAATTACGCTTCTTGTTTTCCTGCGCCGTACCTGACTTACCTGCAATATTAATTTTTGTATCTTTAAAATATTTATAAACAGTACCTTCAGTAATAACTTCACGCATTCCTGTATGAATTGCGTCCCATGTACTACCAGAAGCATCTACTGTATTTGTAAGCTTTGACTTCTTTTTAAGGACGGTTTTACCTTTAGATGAAACCACCTTGTCTAACAATGTAAGAGAGTAATTCTTTCCACCATTAGCAATTGTTGAAACATATCTTGCCAGCTGCACCGGTGTATAAGCATTACTACCCTGTCCGATAGCTGAATGGACAGCACTTTCCGTTGAAAAATGCGGATCTCTTTCAGTAATTTCCACACCTGACTTCATATCAAGTCCTAAAACCTTGGCATATTTTTCTATTTTACTAAGACCTAAGGCACTATCATAGTTACCCTTACTGTTAGTTCCCAATCTGTATCCCATTTCATAGAAGAAATAGTTACATGACTGCGCCAGTGCCTGCATAACATTTATACTACCGTGAGTTGCACCGCCACCTGAGGTAAATATCCAACATTTAGGTGATGGAGTGATTTTCTTAAACTCACCTTCATCCACAACAGTATCGCCCTGAGAAATAATCCCTTCTTCCATGGCTGTCATTGTTGTACACATTTTAAATGTTGAACCCGGTGCGGAGGCTCCCTGGGTTGCACGGTTATAAAGAGGTTCTGACTGATCATCTACTAACTTAGCCCAATAATCAGGATCCACTGAACCAGAAAGCATATTGTTATCATAACTTGGATAAGTAACCAATGCCCTAACCTTTCCTGTTGACGGGTCAGTTATTACTACTGAACCGGAACACGGATCTAATGCCAGCTGTGCCGGTGTAATATTTAACTTCTGAATCTGATTTATAATAAATGTATAAGTATAATATGTGTCATATGTTGAAAGTCTGCTGTATGTTGCTTCATCCTTCTTTAAAACTCCCTGATCATATAAAAGCATACATACTTCGCTGCCGGAAATAGTTCCGTCAAATATGCGATAATATACAACTTCCTTACCAAAGGACGTATTTTTCCTTAAATCAGAAATAATATACTTTGTAATTAAATCATAAGTCTCCTCTGTTGATAAATAAGAATCCTTTACATCTAAATTATCAAGACTAATCCAGTTTTGTTTAATTGCATATCTTATAAACTCATTCATGCTGATTTTTCCGTCAACATATTTATTGTAGGTTTCGTCTTTTGTGTCAATAACAGATGTGAGAAGTATTCCGTCATTCTTTAATAAATCATATATATAATCGTAATACTTCTGATATTCCTTACTTAAATCATTATAAACCTTGCCATTTTTTGAGCTTAACTGCTGTTTTAATTCTGCAACAGCCACTTTAACACTGTCCTTATATTTACTGTAAACCCTGTTCTCATTAGGTGTACTTTTCTTTGCTAAATGCTTAATACTTACAACATTATTAGTCATTAACTGGGCATAAACCTTCTTAACTGAAATGTTGTGTATTTTTTCGTCAGTTTCCTGATCTTCATCTATGTCATAATTTTGAATTTCTGATATAAGGATAGATGCTATCCTTTTTTCAAGCATAGTATAAACAGCTTTCTGAAGTTTAGAATCAATGGTAAGATATACATCTTTTCCTGCTTTTGAATCTTTCTTAGAAATAGTGCTAAGTTTCTTACCTGTATTATCTACAAATATTTTTTCTTCGCCATGTTTTCCCTGAAGATACTTTTCAAAAGAAGATTCGATTCCTGCCTTTCCCACAATATCACTGGAAGTATATGTTTTACCTTTTTTATCATATTCTTCAATCTGTGTATCGGAAATAGTTCCTGTGTATCCTAAAATTGGTGCAAAATATTCACTGTCATTGTATTTTCTTACAGTTTTTTCTTCTACCATAACACCTGTTAAATCTGCCTCATTTTCATAAATGGCAGCAACAGTTTTTTCATTAATGTCCTTTGCAATGGTTACACCAACATACTTCTGATAAGAATTGGCAAAAACATTGTATCTGATGGACAAAATCTTAAGAAGCATTTCGTCATCAACATCTAACTTAACCTCAAAGAATACATTTTTAAGGTGAGAAATAAGTTCCCCTGCAGATGCATTGGAAAAATCCCTATCCTTATATTTCATCTTTTCTCCGAATATATTTTTAAGAAAAAGCTTCTTTGCAGCATCTGAAGAGAAATTCTCTTTCCACTTTCCATCCTGATCTAAGATTATAGGGAAATCCACAATAACCTTATCGCCATACTTTTCTATAACATTAATTGCCTTGTAAACAATGTCATTCATAAGCTGGTTCTTTTCATTAGAACTGTCAAGCTTATCTTCCATTCTTACCGTATATGCTAATTCATCATAAGCTAAAACTTTTCCGTTAACATCATATATCTTTCCACGGGTTCCCTGAGTGTAAACAGTTCTCTCCGCCTGCTGGATATATGTACTCATATAGTAATTTTCATTTACAATCTGTAAATCAAATACTCTGTACAGCAAAGTTGAAAACAAAGCGATAATGATTAAACTTACAATGAATATTCTTGATTTAATTATTTTAGATACCGTATATAAAAAATCACCTATCAAAACTTAATTTATTCTCCTGTTTTTGTGTTAATACTTTTTCGTTTAATAAATAAAATAACTTGTAAACTATAAGGGTTACAAATGTGGTAATAATCATTTCCGGAAAGAAAATGTTCCAGAAATAATATGAGAAATCCAACTTGTTTCTCAACAGCAGTCTAAATGTATAACAGCCCATATTGTATGCAAAATCACCGGAAAACACCAGCAATAAAGGCATAAATACGTGGTCACTGTAAAACATTTTCTTAAACAAACCACCGAAAAATCCCACATACATGTATATAAGGGCATATAAACCTATTACATCTCCAAAAAATATGTCTACTAACAGTCCGCAAAACAATCCTGTTACACTTCCGTAATTACAGCCCCTCATAAATCCAAATATGCATGTCGTAATTAAAAGCAGATTTGGAGTTGCCACGCTTCTGTAATTTAACAGTGAAAAAGAACTTTGCAGGGCAAATGACAATGTAATAATTCCACCTGTTATTAATATTTTAATTATTCTATATTTCATAATTATTTCCTACAATACCATTAATTAATCTTTCAATTCCTCTTTAAGTTGCTTAATTACCAAAACTTCACTTATATGTTCAAAATCCACAACAGGTTTCATCTGACCTGACTGGGTAAGCCCACTGGCATCCTTGGATATTTTTGTAAGATACCCTACTAAGATGTTTGGAAGAAACTTATCACTAATTTGTGATGTGACAACCATATCTCCCTCAGCTATTTTTGCATCCTTAGATACCTCTGTGATATTCATAACGTTATCTTCCATAAGTTTTAAATCACCACTGGCAATTCCTGTATCTGAAGTATTGGCAAAGGAAACGCTTACACTACTTTCATCATTAATTATGGACCGTACCTTTGCATAGTTTTTTCCAACATCATAAACAATACCTACAAGACCGCCTCCACTTATAACATTCATATCCACCTGAATACCGTCATCTGAACCTCTGTTAATAATAAAGATGTCAAAAAGATTTCCCGTATCCTTTCCAATGACATTAGCAGCCACTTTTTCATATTGTGAATAATCCTCATCTAGTTTTAAAAGCTCCCTAAGTCTTGTAAGTTCATATTTGTTCTGGGCTAAAAGGCTGTTTTCCTGAGTAAGCTCATCCACCTGTTTTTTTAGCTTGGAATTACTGCTTTTTAACTCTTTTACTGTTTTTAAAAGCTCTTCCTTGTCAGTAATCCATCCGCCAATGTTATTAATTCCTGTTTGAAGAGGAACTACAGCCACACCGGCTACAGCTTTAAAAGGTTTTGAAAAACCTGAAAAAGCAAATGACAAAATAAGGGACGCAATACATACTAACGTCAGAACAAATATTAAAATCTTTGGTTTTACACTAAATTTTGATTGTCTTTTCATTGTTTCATCCTATATATAATAATAAAAATTGTAACTGTAACTGTTAAAATGAGCTTTCTCTTGGCTCATACATAAGTTTCCTGTATCTTGAATCAGACATAATAATTGATATGCCTCTTATAACTGAATCCTCTGCATTTTCAACTGTATTAACCTTAAGATCTGTCTCCTTTGCAATGAGTTTATCTAAATTTTTAATTGAAGAAGATCCTCCTGTAAGGAAAATACCTGTATCTATAATATCTGCTGACAATTCAGGCGGTGTTCTCTCTAAAAGATTCTTAATGGAATCTGTAATATCATCAAAGAACTGCTTAATTGCCTCATATATGGTGTCCTTAGAAACTCCACGTTCAGAAGGAAGACCAGTAATAACATTTCTTCCATAAACATATAAAATGTCATCACCCTCCTCTTCATTATCTTCATCATACATGGCATCTGATAATGTTTTCTTAATCTGTTCGGCAGTTTTTAAACCAATTAAAATATTGTATTTACGCTTTACCACATCACAAATCATCTGATCAAGTCTGTTGCCACCTAATTTTATAATTCGGCTTACAACAATTCCACCTAATGAAATAACTGATATTTCCGTAGTGTCAGCTCCAATATTAATAATCATGTTACCTCTGGAACTAGTCATGTCAATACCAAGACCTACGGCATCTGCTATAGGCTTCTCCACTATTTTGATTTCTCTTGCCTTTATGTCTGATTTGGCAACAACATCATAGAAAGCTCTTTTTTCAACTTCCGTAATATCTGCCGGAACAGCTATACAGAATCTTCCCATTTTGCTGCCTCTAGGTCCTGTCATTTTCTTATAAAACTGTTCAAAAAGCATTTTCATGCTTTTCAAATCAGCTATAACCCCGTATTTAATAGGGAAAATAACCTGAATATTTTCAGGTGCCTTCTCATACATTTTATAGGCTTCATCGCCAATTTCAAATAAAATGTCCTTATTCTTAATGGCAATAATATTTTTTTCATTTAAAGTGGTTCTAGTAATTCCATTATATATTTTTATATTACTTGTACCAAAATCAATACCAAAAACGCTACGACTCATAGTATATCCCTTCAAGTTGAATTTCTATATAACTTTCAATTCCCTTAAACTTGAGAATTTATTATCTCCAATAATGATATGGTCTAAAAGTCTTATTCCTACCATATCGCCTGCTTCTTTTATCTTTTTTGTACTTCTAATATCATCCCTGCTGGGTGTAGGTTCACCGCTGGGATGATTATGCACCAGCACAATATTTACTGCATTACATTTTAGTGCTTCCACAAAAATTTCCCGCTGGGAAATCATGGACCTGTCAATGGTTCCCTTTGTAATCTCCTTACTTTTAATCAGCTTACATTTAGTATCAAGAAACATAACATGTAAAGTTTCCTGTTCTAAATGTCTTAGCCTTTCCATGTAATATCCGGCGATTTTCTTCGGTGAATCATACTTCACATTATCCACAAAAGGCATTGACGCAATTCTCTTTGCCAGTTCACCAATACATAAAATCTGAACTGCCTTTACCATTCCCACACCTTTAATGTGCAAAAGCTCTTCCTTTGTAGTATGCATTATTTTCAGGAGATTAGTACCATCTCCCTGCTGCGTAATAATTTCTTTTGCCAAATCATATGCACTGCTTCCCTTAACTCCCGTCCTTAAAATAACAGACAAAAGTTCACAGTCTGACAATGTTTCAGGACCATTTTCAAAACATTTCTCATATGGTCGCTCACTTTTTGGCATATCTTTAATTTTATTCATATCTTCCTTTCTTCATCTCCAGGTACAAAGTAAAATATAAATAAATTTAGAACTCAAAGCATATGATATTGTAACACAATAAAAATTATGTGTATACGTTTTTTACAATAAAAGGCAAATAATAACAAAAACTTATACTAAATGAATTAATTCGTCATCTACCATATTCTGGAATGCCTTAAGTATGCCAAGCTTTGCATGCTGCCATGTAAGGCCACCCTGAAAATACACTGCGTAAGGCGGTTTTATAGGTCCGTCTGCACTAAGTTCAATAGATGATCCGGAAACAAATGCTCCGGCGGCCATTATAACCGGTGCATCATATCCTGGCATATCCCAAGGTTCCGGTGTAAGATAGCTATCCACAGGTGCAGCAGCCTGTATTCCTTTGCAAAAGGCAATTACTGCCTTAGGCTTACCAAACTCTATAGCCTGAATAATGTCATGTCTGCTTTCTTTTCCGTCAGGTATTACCTTAAATCCGAATTTTTCAAATAAATTTGCCGCAAAAATGGCTCCTTTTAAAGCTGATGCCACAACTGTAGGTGCTAAAAACAAGCCCTGATAAAATGAAGTCATAACTCCAAGATTAGCTCCAACTTCCTTCCCCAGTCCCGGTGTTGTAAGTCTGTAGGCACAATTTTCCACGCAGTTCTTTGTTCCGCATATATATCCACCTATTGGAGCAAGTCCTCCTCCGGGATTTTTTATTAATGAGCCAACCACCATATCTGCCCCTACATCAGAAGGCTCTATGGTTTCCACAAACTCACCGTAACAATTATCAACCATTACAATTATATCCGGGTTAATGCTTTTTACAAAAGAAACTGCTTCACCTATTTTTTTCACTGACAGTGTAGGTCGTGTGGCATATCCCTTTGACCGTTGTATTCCAACTAATTTAACATCAGAGGTAAGCTTATTTTTTATTCCGTCAAAATCAAAATCTCCGTTATCAAGTAAATCCACCTGATCGTATGTAACTCCATACTCCCTTAAGCTTCCCTTTGATTCCCTTATTCCAATTACCTCTTCTAAAGTATCATAAGGCTTACCTGAAATATAAACCATTTTATCTCCGGGTCTTAAGTTAGCGGAAAGTGCCAGACCTAATGCATGAGTTCCACAGGTTATCTGTGGTCTTACCAAAGCATCTTCCGTATGAAAAATATCTGCATATACCTTTTCTAAAGTATCCCTTCCTAAATCATTATATCCATATCCGGTAGTCTGGGCAAAATGCGCCTCTGATACCTGATTTTTCTGCATGGCATTAACCACCTTCAACTGATTGTACTCTGCAATTATGTCTATTTCTTGAAATCTTTGTTTCAAAGCATCTGTAATTTTAACTGAATAATCATACACATCCTCTGAAATGCCGAAGTTTTTATACATTTCCTTAATGTCTGCCATTTTAATCCTCTTTTCTTATTATGTTTCTTTTTTCCAAAATCATAAGCATTTCATCTAAAACTTTCTGTCTGTTATATGCAAACTCATTAATATTTATCATGGTAACATCTCTTTCCCTTCTAAACCATGTCAATTGCCTTTTAGCGAAATGCCTTGTATTTAATTTTATCTGATAAATGGCATCTTCAAGGCTTATGTTCCCATTTACACATTGTGCCATTTCCTTGTATCCGATTCCCTGCATGGAGGTTAAATCTTCACTATATCCTAAATCAAGAATACCCTTTACTTCATCGTAAAGACCTTCTTTAATCATATTGTCTACTCTGTTATTTATTCTGAAATAAAGGGCATCCCTGTCATCGTTTAAAACAAAATAAACAAAATTGTATGGTGATTCATTTTCATGCTGCTGTTCATTATGCTCTGACATACGTTTTCCTGTTTCATAAAAATACTCTAATGCTCTTATTACACGTTTTAAATTGTTATAATGAATATTGTCAGCAGAAACCGGGTCAATGCTTCTTAGCATGTTATGAATATACTGATTTCCTTTTTGTGCTGCAAGTTCCTCAAATTCTTTTCTGTATTCATGTTCATTTCCTGTTTCATCAAATTTTATATCATACAGAACAGATTGAATATAAAATCCCGTTCCTCCCACAATAATGGGAATCTTTCCCCGCTTATATATGTCCTCCATACACTCCTTTGCCATTTGCTGGAATGTATGAATGTTAAACTCCTCATCGGGATTTAATACATCAATAAGATGGTGCTTTATTCCCTTAGTTTCCGACGGTAAAACCTTCGCAGAGCCTATATCCATATATCTGTATACCTGTATTGAGTCAGCACTTATAATTTCACCATTAACCTTATTAGCTAAGTCAATGGCTAATTCTGTCTTCCCTACAGCTGTGGGACCTGTAACAATAATAAGTTTCTTCTTCATTGCTATTTTTCCTTAAATTATTCGTTTAAATTTCTTTTCAAGCTCGTATTTGCTCATGGAAATAATTGTTGGTCTTCCATGAGGACAGTTATACGGATTTTCAAGGGCAAGTAGCTGGGTAATTAATGCATCAGCCTCGTTAAATGACATATTGCTGTTTCCCTTTACCGCAGCCTTACAGGACATGGATGCAATTTTGTCTGTAATGCTGTCTGCCACAAGCTTTGCATTTTCATTAGAAAGATTATCAATTATTTCCATTAATACCTCTTCACTATCTAAGGAATACAAATCTGAAGGCACACCCCTTACTGCGTAATCCTGCCCGCCAAAATGCTCAATTTCAAATCCTATTTCCTTAAAATGCCCCATATATTTCTCTAACAATGCAGCCTCGTTCATGGAAAGAGAAAGAATTATTGGTGGATTAATAAACTGAGTGCTTATGTTTTTTTCATGAAATTTCTTCATGAGAGACTCAAACATTACTTTTTCGTGGGCAGCATGCTGGTCTATAATATACATTTTATCCTCGTATTCAATAATCCAGTATGTTTTAAACACCTGCCCTATAATTCTATGCTTAGGCTTAGCCACCTCACTTAAGAAATCATCATAAACCTCCGTGATTTGCTGCTGAACCATATTATTTTTAGGTGTAACAGCCACCCTGTCTGTATTTGCCTTGTAATTATTATCTTCCCCTACATCTAAATGCTCAGGCAAATCACCTAAAACGTGATCCGGTGTCTGATAATTAGTACTGCCATTGCTTTGACTATTTACACTTAAAGCCTTTGCTTCTTCAATATGCTGTCTGTTTATCTCAAAGGGCTCAGGAACATATTTAATTTCATCCTGTATTTCCTTGATTTTTTCTAATTCAACATCAATAATATTCGGTTTTTCAATTAAGGCATTGTTAATACATTCCTCCACCCAGGGATATATACTTTCACCTTTTCTAAATCTAAGTTCCATCTTTGACGGATGAACATTTACATCCAGATATTCCGGATTAATTTCAAAATTTAATACAGTGAAAGGGTACTTATGCTGCATTAGTATAAATTTGTAACCCGCCTCAATGGCTTTAGAAAGAATGTTACTTTTTATATATCTGCCATTTATAAAATAATTTTCAAAGGTTCTGTTTCCCTTTGATATTATTGCCTTTCCAATGTATCCTGTCATTTTCATAAAATCATTTTCCTGATTTATTTCAATTACATTACCGGTAATTTCACGACCATAAACATTATATATGACATCCTTCAAATTGCCATTTCCTGCAGTATGGATTTTTAACTGTCTGTTGCTTTTAAAACTAATGGATATTTCCGGATGTGAAAGGGCAATTTTTTCCACAATGTCTGAAACATATCCTGCCTCTGTCTGGGCTGTTTTTAAAAATTTTCTTCTAGCAGGAGTGTTAAAGAATATATTTTTTACAATAAAAGTTGTACCTTCCGGCGCACCAATTTCCTCAAACAGTGTTTCTTTTCCACCTTCAATTTTGTACCTGTATCCTGTAAGGTTTTCAGCAGTTTTTGTAATAAGTTCTACCTGACATACAGCAGCTATACTTGACAAAGCTTCACCTCTAAATCCCAGGGATGATACACTTAATAAATCCACGGCAGTTCTAATCTTACTGGTAGTATGCCTTTTAAATGCAATTCTTATATCTCCCGGGTCAATACCCATGCCATTATCCGTTATTCGGATAAGAGACAGTCCGCCGTCTTCTATTTCAACGGAAATCATTGTAGAGCCTGCATCAATGGCATTTTCCAACAATTCCTTTACTACCGATGCAGGTCTTTCAACCACTTCTCCTGCCGCAATCTGATTAATTGTACTTTGGTCAAGTTCCTGAATTTTCTTCATGTAACACTCCTAAAATAACTACCATCTGTTTTTCAACTGATTTTGTAGCTTAAATAAATAATTAAGTCCCTCTATAGGTGTCATTTCACCTAAATTTAGTTCCTCAATTTCTTTTATAATTTCATCACCGTTAATAGTATCAAATAAGGTCATCTGATGTGCTTCCGCATCATCATTTATTCCCGGTAAAACATTACTTCCCGGCTGAAGTCCCGCAGCAATATCCTTTGCCTTTGCGGAAATATCCGCATTGCTTAATTCCACCACCAGCTGTTTTGCACGGTTTAATACACTGTCAGGAACTCCCGCTAATTTTGCCACCTGAATACCATAACTTTTATCTGCTCCACCTTTTACGATTTTTCTAAGGAATACAATATCATCTCCCTGCTCCTTAACGCTTATGCAGTAATTGTTAACTCCCGGCAGCGTTCCCTCTAACTCCGTAAGTTCATGATAATGGGTTGCAAACAATGTTTTTGCCCCAAGAATTTTCTTGTCACAAATATGTTCAACAACAGCCCATGCTATACTTAATCCATCAAAGGTACTAGTTCCTCTTCCTATTTCATCTAAAATCAAAAGGCTCTTTGATGTGGCGTTTCTTAATATGTTAGCCACCTCTGTCATTTCCACCATAAATGTACTTTGACCACTTGCCAGATCATCTGAAGCCCCCACTCTTGTGAAAATCTTATCACATATGGATATATTAGCTTCACTGGCAGGAACAAATGACCCTATTTGAGCCATTAGCACAATCAGTGCCGTCTGTCTCATATATGTAGATTTTCCTGCCATGTTAGGACCTGTAATAATGGATAATCTGTTATGATTCATGTCCAGATATGTGTTATTAGCTATAAACATATTCTCAGGAATCATTTTCTCTACTACAGGATGTCTTCCGTCTTTTATGTCGATTACACCCTTTTCATTTATTTTCGGCTTCACATAATGATTTCTTTCAGCAACAAAGGCAAGGGATGCAAAAACATCAATTTGAGCCACTGCCTTTGCAGTCTGCTGTATTCTGTTTATTTGGTTAAATATTTCATCACGAATAGCCGTAAATATATTATATTCAAGAGAAAACAGCTTGTCCTCTGCCCCTACAATAACCTCTTCAAGTTCCTTTAACTTATCTGTAGTGTATCTTTCTGCATTAGTAAGGGTTTGTTTTCTAATATAATAATCCGGCACTAAATCCTTAAATGAATTTGAAACTTCAATATAATATCCGAAAACCTTGTTATATTTAATTTTTAACTTAGAAATGCCTGTAGCTTCCTTTTCATCTGCTTCAAGCTGAGCTAACCATGTTTTACCCTCTGTTTTGGCACTTCTTAATTTATCAATTTCCTCATTGTAGCCACTTCTGATTATTCCACCTTCTTTAATATTAATAGGAGGGTCATCATTTATTGATTCAGCAATAAGCTTTGTTATGTCCTCTAATGTATCTAATCTGCCTAATATATCAAGAAACAGTGGAGACTTAAAATCTTTTATGATGTTCTTAATATGAGGTAACATTTCCAATGATGTTTTAAATGCAATTAAATCCCTTGGATTTGCAGACCTGTAGGAAATTTTGCTAAGTAATCTTTCCAAATCATAAATAGGAGCAAGATATTCCCTAAGTTCATCACGGGTAATAAGGGAATTGTTAAGCTCCTCAATCACCTTTTGTCTGTTTATAATTTCTTCTTTATCTATTAAGGGTTGCTCAATATAATTTCTTAAAGTTCTTGCTCCCATGGCAGTTTTTGTTTTATCAAGAACCCACAGCAGGGAACCTCTTTTTTGCTTTTCCCTTAAAGTTTCACACAGTTCCAAATTTCTTCTTGTGGAAGTGTCTAAAATCATAAAGGTACTAGTAGAGTACGGAATAAGCTTAGACAAATGTGAAAGGGAATTTTTCTGAGTTTCATAAAGATATTTAAGAAGTGAGCCTGAGGCAATAATTCCTAAACTCATTTCAGAAATACCAAGCCCTGATAAGTCTATTATATTAAAATGTTCTTTAAGAATATCTGAACAGTTTTCCTCATCAAAATACCATTCCTCTAACTCAAAAACAGATATGGATAGACGATTTTTTATATCTTCTATATCCATACCGCACATTAAAAATGAGTGATTACATATTATTTCACTAGGGGTAAACTTGTTTATTTCATCTAAAACATTTCTTTCAGTTGCCACTTCCGTAACATAGTAATCTCCTGTAGTTACATCTGCTATTGAAATACCAAATTTTCCCCCTACATAAGCAATGGACATAAGATAATTATTCTTTCCCTCATCCATTGCCGTGGTATTTAAGTTAGTTCCCGGTGTGACAATTCTTACAACCTCTCTTCTAACAAGACCCTTTGCCTGTGCCGGGTCTTCAGTCTGTTCAACTATGCAGACTTTATATCCTCTTGTAACTAACTTATTTATATAAGTATCCACTGCATGATATGGGACACCACACATAGGTGCCCTTTCCTTTAATCCACAGCTTTTTCCCGTAAGGGTAATTTCCATAGTCTTTGATGCTGTTATTGCATCGTCAAAAAACATTTCATAAAAATCCCCTAAACGGTAAAATATTATACAGTCATCATTCTGCTTTTTTGTTTCTAAATACATTTTCATCATAGGCGTAAGTTCACTTAAGTGATTATCCCATACGTCCTGCATCATCTGTGGTAAAGCCATATTAATCCACCATTTCTCCCATATAGTAAAAACCTTTTGCTTCTTCTAATTTAACATTTACAAGACTTCCGATTAGAGATACATCAGCCGGAAAATGTACAACTGAATTGTTGCTTAATCTTCCTGAAACATATCCCGGAATTTTTTTATTTACTTCTTCTACCAAAACTTCCTGAACACTACCTTCTAAAGCTTTTGTTTTTTCTTTTGAGATGCTATTTACCAAACTTAAAAGTCTGTCAAATCTATCTTTTACAACATCCTCCGGCACCTGGTCAGGCATTTTTGCAGCAGGTGTTCCGGAACGTTTAGAATATATAAATGTAAAGGCTGAATCATACTGTGCCTTTTCTACAACATCAAGGGTTTCTTCAAAGTCTTCTTCTGTTTCTCCCGGAAATCCCACTATAATATCTGTTGTAATACCAATATCCGGTATTTCTTTTCTTAATTTTTCCACAAGGGTTAAATATTGTTCCTTGTTATAATGCCGGTTCATGATTTTAAGTAAACGGCTGCTTCCAGACTGAAGGGGCAAATGCATCTGCTTACATATTTTCTTTGATTTCGCCATAACCTTTATTAATTCATCTGACAAATCCTTTGGATGGGAAGTCATGAATCTAATCCTCTTAAGTCCCTCAATATCCTCTATCCGCTGTAAAAGCTGTGCAAAGGTTATGGGATTTTCAAGAGTCTTTCCATATGAATTAACATTTTGACCTAAAAGCATTATCTCCACAACACCGTTAGCTACTAACTGCTTAATTTCATCAATAATATCTTCTGGATTTCTGCTTCTTTCCCGGCCTCTTACATAGGGAACAATACAGTAACTGCAAAAATTGTTACAGCCGTACATAATGTTTACGCCGGATTTAAAGTCATACTTTCTAACTGTTGGAAGCTCCTCAACTATTTCCGTTGTTCCATCCCATATATCTTCAACCTTGTGTCCGCTTATAAGTCTCTCGTATAAAAGCTGCGCCAGCAAAAATATGTTGTGGGTTCCAAAAATTATATCAATAAATCTATAACTTTTATTTAACTTTTCAACTACCTGTGGCTCCTGCATCATACATCCACACAAACCTATAATCATTTCAGGATTCTTCTCTTTTATCTTTGAAAGATAGCCTAACCTTCCATATACCTTTAAATTGGCATTCTCCCTTACGGTACAAGTATTATACAACACCAAATCAGCATGTTCATCGTCAGTTTCTTCGTAACCTATTTCACTAAGTATACCCATCAGTTTCTCTGAATCCTTAAAATTCATCTGACAGCCGAAAGTGACAACACATGCTGAAAGTTTTCTGCCATATTGCTGTTCTTTTATTTTCACTAATTCCTTACATTTCTGTATATAATATTTCTGCTTTTCCGTCTCGTTAGTAAAACTCATTCTAATCTCCTGTTTTAATTAATATTTATAAATCTTTTTTCGCTAATAATATGATACATTTTCACATCATGGTCCTCTGTGGGTATTTCCTCAAAAATCTGATAATCATAGCATATTCCCACAGACTTAATAGGGTAATCCTTAAGGTATCTGTCGTAAAAGCCTCCTGCCTGACCTATTCTGTCACCACTTTCAGAAAAAACCACTCCCGGAACTAATATTAAATCAGCCGTAGTTTCTTCATTTTTTTCATCAGGCTCAAATATTCCATAAGCTCCCTTTTTAAGCCCTGATAACCTGTCAATGGCATAAAACTTCATAATGCCTGCCTTATCAAGAACCTTGGGCAGAGAAACCCTCTTTCCATCTGCAATTGCCTTTTCTATAAGAAATGATAAATCCACTTCATTTCTTATGGAATTATAGCAAAACACCGACCTAGCTTCCCTGTAAACGGAACTGTCTATTAATCTTTCACATATCTTTTTACTTAATATGTCTACCTGATTTTTAGGCATTTCTTTTCTTTTATTTTGTATTTCTTTTCGTAAAGAGTCTTTTGTTATCATTTTAAATTAATGTCCATCCCCTTTAGGCTGTACTTTTTTAATTGTTCCGTCAGGATACTTAATACTCATGGTATTAAGCTCTCCTGTTAAATTACCAATAATTGCCATTCTATATTCTGTTCTAAGTTTCTGCTGTTCTTCCTTTTCAGCCTCAGTAAGTCCTGTTGTCTTTGACTTTTTATATAATTCATTAATTCTGTTAATTTTGTTTTTGTCCATTTTATTTTAGGAATATATATGTAGTCTCGTTGTTAGAAGCAACACTGCCTATATATTCTCCCCTTTCCTGTAAAATAATTTTCTTTGACGGGAACTTATGTATTCCCACTAACTTAATTTCCTTGCCAAATAAAGTTCTATCTGCAAATGTTGAAATAACCGTGTTGTTATTTACAAATTTTATATTTAAATCCTCAGGATATGTTGCATCCACATCATTTGTAATTAAGTTAAAGAACTGGGTGCCTGAAGAATTTTTCTTAATCATATAAGGCTTATTATCTATAACTGTTGCATTTTTAAGAAGATACTCCCCTGTTGTGGTTTTATTAATGCAGGTATAAATTTTCTCTTCTTCCTTTTTTGAAGTTAAATCGTAAAAAACAATTATTTCATCATTTTTTTCATAGTTAAACTTTGAATAAATCAAAAAATTATCAATAATTTTTGCATTAATTACCGTTGTATCATAGTAAGCCTGGTCTATGGAATTCATAACCATATTTTGCTGTTCTAACTTTAAATCACTGATAAACTGCTTAATGTTTACAATTATAAGGTTCTCAACAGCTGCCTCTTCCTTCTCAAGGTTTAAATGTCTGTCGTTTTCAAAAACCGAATATCCCGTTTTCATTATGCAGTTTGTCTCATTGTATGGAAGGACAAACTCAATACCGTTATTTTTCAGATTTTCGTCTTCAATTACAATCTGCTTATTTTTAACAAAATCAAATAAAACCAAGGTGAAATCAAAAAATTCCTTTAACAGTCCATTGGCACTTACCTTTGGAAGAGCTCTTTGAATAATCAGATTTGACTCATCTAAAATAAAGATTTTTATCTGCTTATTGTCAGGATACAAATTAATATTGTCCTTTAGAGAAATAATCTTTGTATGAGTATGGTCTGTTATATTATATCTTATAATATTAAAAGTGTAGCCGCCGTCTAACATATCAGTGTACTCAGTAAAATACAGATAATCTGATTCATACTGACAATTGGTAATATTAAAAACATCTACCTTGTCAGTATATGGCATAACTTCCTTTCTTACATTTTCCTCAAGATAATACAGAAAATATCTCACCTTTGGCAGATTAGTAAAAGGACCCTGTTCATATTCCTTTTCCAAAATAATATCATCTTTTAAATGTAATCCGTTAAAGTATTCTGACTGCGCCAAAAAACGTATATTCATAATGCCTCTCCTTAACAATGTTTCTACATTTAACACATCTTTATATAATACTACATTTTTTCAAAAAAGTCATTATTGCAAAGGTCTGTATTTTTTTGCCAATGCCTCAAATGCCTTAATTCCATCTATTGCCGCAGATGTTATTCCTCCGGCATATCCTGCACCTTCTCCTATTGGATATAGCCCCTTGATTTCTGATTCAAAATCATCATTTCTGATAATTCTTACAGGAGATGAAGTTCTGCTTTCCGGTGCTGATAAAACAGTATCTTCATTGTTAAATCCATCAATTACCTTTCCAAAATAATCAATGCCTTCCACTAAGGCTTCACACACAAAATCCGGTAATACCTTATTAATATCCGCCATAGTGTATTCCCCCTTAATTTGAGGAATAATCTTTCCAATTTTCTCTGACTTTATTTTTTTCTTAAAATCCCCATATGTTTGCAGGGGAATATTGCCCTTTCCCTGTTTATAGGCAGCCTTTTCTATATCTCTTTGAAGCCACATTCCTGCCAATGGATGACTGCTTCTAAAATCCTTGGGTGATAATGCCACAACTATAGCACTATTGGCATTTTCGCCGTCTCTTTTAGAATAGCTCATGCCGTTTACTGCTATCTCCTTTTCCTCTGATGAAGCATTTACCACAAAGCCACCGGGGCACATACAAAACGAATATACTCCACGGTCTTTTTTTGTTTTGTAAGTAAGCTTATAATTTGCAGCTCCTAACCTATTGTCTTCAAAGTCATACTGGCTTTTATTTATCATTTTCTGGGGATGTTCAACCCTTACTCCCATGGCAAAAGGCTTTCCTTCCATAGGGATGTTTAGTCTGTTAAGCATCTCAAAAGTATCTCTGGCACTATGTCCTATTGCCAATAAACAAATATCCGTATCAATTACTTCTTCATTTGACAATTTAAGCCCATTAACCCTGCCATTTTTTAACAGGATTTCACTAACTGTAGTGTCAAAATAAAAGGTTCCTCCCATATCTTCAATGGCATGACGCATATTTTTTACAACTTCGCTTAAAACATCCGTTCCAATATGTGGTTTTGCATCATATTCAATTTTAGGATTAGCGCCAAATTTAACAAAGGTATTTAATACAAAACCGATTCTGTTTTCTTTATCTTTAATACCTGTGTTAAGCTTTCCATCTGAAAAAGTTCCTGCGCCACCTTCTCCAAACTGCACATTACAGGAAGTATCCAGTTTTTCACCATTCCAGAAAGCATTTACTTTTTTAATGCGCTCATCCACTCTGCTTCCACGCTCAATAATTATAGGCTTGTAACCATACTTTGCCAGCATATATCCGCAAAACATTCCTGCCGGCCCAAATCCCACAATTATCGGTCTTTTGTTTATGGAGCAGGTTCCTGTGGGAGCAAAATCATACTTTTTTTCCTTATCTGTCACCGTAACGTTTTTTCTTGTTTTATTATAGTTTTCTACCTTAAATAAAACCGTATAAATCTTGTTGATTTCCGGCTTTTTTCTGGCATCAATGGAATATTTTAATATCTTTTTTTCTATTACGTCGTCACTATGTATTCCTGCTATTTTTATAGCTTTTTCAAATGCCTTCTGTTCCTTTTCATCTATACTCAACTTTATATTTGAAACCTTTAAAAACTTCATTTACTTATACTTTCTCCTGCTATATATCCGCTACTCCAGGCAAACTGAAGATTATAACCACCGCATCTTCCGTCAACATCAATTATTTCTCCTGCAAAATAAAGATTAGGACAAATAAGGGATTCCATTGTATCTCTATTAATTTCAGAAGTATTAACCCCTCCTGATGTTACCTGAGAAAAATCAAATCCTTTTTTTCGCTTTACGGTAACTTCAAAGGACTTTATAGTATCACATAACATAGTAATTTTATCTATAACATCAGTACATTTAACATTACTTTGCAGTTTTATTTCCTTAAGAAATACAGCTGCCAGCTTTTCGTTAAACAATCCGTTAAGTGCCGTTAATACCGGCATTTTATCTCTTCTTTTAAGGATTTTTTCCAATAATATTTTCACTTCGTCATATGTATAATCAGGAGCAAAATCAATAATTACATTTTCTTTCTCATTAACACTCCTGCTTATATTAAATACCGGAATACCGGATATTCCATAGTCTGTAACCTGAAGTTCCCCTAAATCCTTTATGTTTTTATCTTTAATTTGTACCTTTGCCTTCACCCTTACACCTGATGCCTTTTTTAACTTTTCATCACATACTAAGGCTGTAAGTGCAGGACAAGGCTTAACAATGGTGTGACCTAAGGCTTTTGCTAATTCATATCCGCTACCGTCACTACCTGTTTTAGGTGCCGCCATTCCCCCTGTTGCAATTATTAATTTGTCACAAAATAAATCAATTCCTATATCCAGTACAAAGCCATCATCTTTTTTTGTTACACTTTTCACATTATTATTTGTTTTTATTGTAACCCCTAAAGACAATGCTTCATTGTAAAGTGCATTAGTAATCGTAACAGCCTGATTACTTAAAGGATAATAAAAGCCGTTTTTTTCATAACAATAAACTCCCATATTTTCAAAAAAATTAAGAGCATCTTTATAATTAAATCTTTCTATTACGTTGTTTATAAAATCTTTATTGCCATAATATTTATCCGGTGTAAGAGCACTGTTTGTAATGTTACATTTTCCATTACCGGTTACGTTTATTTTCTTTCCCGGCTTGTTTTCGTGCTCTATAACCGTTACCTTATGACCACATTCAGCTGCCGTAATTGCCGCCATAAGTCCGGCGGCTCCGGCTCCTATTATCACTACTTTCATTTTAATTCCTTTTTTCAACTGGTGTTTGCCTCTAAAAACTTAAACAGTTTTTCGGCATTTTCAATATAAATTCCATTTTCAAGGACTTTTCTGTCTGCCTCGGGAAGCCTTGACACAACAATATCCGTTTCAGCTACAACGGTTTTTCCATCTTTTTTATAAACAACAATTTTATCATTTAAATCTTTAACCCAGTAGCCTTCCACTTCCTTTGAATCACTTTTGTTATTCGGTGAAACATTTACAACCTTTTCCTTTAAATTGTCACCTTCCTTAGTGCCTATTTCCACTCCCACGATATAAGCAGCCAAAAATCCAATTATAAAAACCACTAAACAAAAAATATATGCTCGTTTGCTCATAATAAATCACTCCTTGCATATATTTTTTACATATTTTGTATTTTTTATACGATTTTTTATATCATATGAATTTTTTTCATAAGTTTAGCGATCATTGCCCCTTTTGGCATGGATAAAAGTTCATCCTCTGTTACTGTTTTCGTAATTACCAGCATTAGAGCATATATAACCACTGCAACCATTATAGCAATTATTGTACTTATAGCATTAATTTTAATTAAACCATTAAATAACTTATATATTCCAAAACAGCCTGCTCCCATAACTCCTGCACAAATAAAAGGCTTAACAAAGGTTTCAAACATGTTTTGTCTGTAATTTAAATACTTTTTAATTGACATGGCATTTAACACAGAAACAGTTGCTCCAAACAAAATATCACCAATAACCACCCCATAAATATTTAATTTAAACACAATTAAAAGACAAGGCAAAATAATTAAATGTAAGCCTAAAGAAATGGCTGAGTTTTTAATTGGCACCTTAAGTTTGTCTATTCCCTGAAGTATTGCATTGCTAATGGTAGACAGTGAAAATGCTATTACTGTGAAAATACTAAACACCATCATAGGTGCTGCACCGTCTCCGCTGCTTCCAAACAAGAGCTTATTAATAGGCACTCCCAACACCGACAATCCCATACCACATGGGAAGGCAATTATCATGGAGAATTTAAGTGCCATATCTATTTTATTTTTTACTACGGACTTATCCCCTGCAACATATGAACGAACCAGTGAAGGAACTATTGCAGTGGATAATGCCGATGCAATGGCAATAGGCATTGTTGTAAGGGTTCTGTAAATTCCCGTATAATTTCCATATACCGCACTTCGCTGTGCCTCAGTGCTTTCAGGCGAAATACTATACATTATATTCTGGAATATAGGATTGTCCAAAAGGTTTCCTATATTATATATTGTTGTACTTATAAGTACCGGTGTAATGGTAAAAACAATCACCTTTGTTATGGTACCGTAGCTGTCCACGGACTTGGTTATATCTTTTCTGATATTTGAATTAATGCTTCCAAAATGACGGTACAAAATAATAATCATTATAATAAGTGCAGTAACAGCACCACATAATGTACCTAAGGTACCACCGGCAGCAGAATATGAAGCCCTAAATGTTTCAGATTCATCAGCCATTTTCGACAATGAATATCCATATGCACCTAATTCATAGGCTGCAATAACACTTACAACAGCATTTACAATCTGTTCAAAAATCTGTGATACTGAGGTTGGTATCATATTTCCCATTCCCTGGAAATACCCTCTTAAAACACCTAAAACACAGGCTACCGTAAGAGTAGGTGCCAATATTCTAAGAGGAATTGCAACCTGAGGTAATTTGTATATTTTAACGGAAATCCAGTCAGCACCAAAAAACGCCAGCATTCCAAATATAACACCTATTGTGATACCGTAAATTAAAGCACCTTTAAACACCTTGTGGGCGTTTTTGTACTGCTTTTTTTCTAACTTTTCTGAAACTATTTTAGACACTGCAAGAGGCATACTCTGGGATGACAGCAAAATAAGAACATTGTATATCTCAAATGCCGTGCCGTAATATCCCATTCCGCTTTCCCCTAAAATTCTGTTAAGGGGTATTCTGTAAATAAGACCTATTACTCTTACTAATATTCCTGCAAATGCTAAAATGCTTCCCTGAATTATAAAACTGTTACTTTTTGATTTGTTACTCATTTATTTATCCTTATTCTATTTGATGACAACATTATCTGCATATTCATTCTGAACTATCTGCACCCATGTTTTTCCTGTATTTAAAACAATCTCTTTTCCTGTTTCATCAAAGTATTTTGTTTGTCCGGACATTTGCTTGTCCTTTTTCCATGTAATTTTTTCTGCTTTTCCGTTGGTAATAAACCAGCCTTTTCCTGAACCGTTTAATGTAATATTAAGACTCTTATTGTCAGGATATAATGTGGAATCCACAAATTGAATTATTATATTTGAGCAATGAAGCTGTTTATTGTTCTGGTCATCAATATGTTTTTCTCCATACTGATATCTGTAATACTGACCATTTTTAAACTTGTACCACGGCTTATTTATAACATATCCCATTTCCACGGTTTTAGCTGTTTTCTTACTGTTAAGGTCTACCTTCTCACCAAAATTTGCAAATTTAAAATGACCCTTGTAGCCTTTTTTGTATTCTTTTCTGTATTTAAGAGCTTTTATTGCGTTATTTAAATTCTTTCCTGATGTAAAAGCATTGTGAGGTGCCACTCTGTCTGTGGTACGGTAAAAATAATTTTCCGCATTAAGGGCGCCTACATTGTCTATTTTGTCACTTTTTAAAAATCCCAAAGCATACTGTGACTGACCATAATGGCTGTAAATAGCATCCCACTCTAAAGCAAAAGCACAGTAGTAAATACGACAGCTTCTAACTGAACCCATCTTTTTTAATTTATCATAATTTTGAAAAATTCCCATAATTCGGGTAATTCCACCTTCTACCGGTGCTTCATAGCAAACATCTGCATTGCTTATTCCTGAGTGTGGCATGGCGTTTATAATGTTGTTATACATTAATGCCACAGGTCTTCTTTTTGCTGTTTTATCCTTTACATATTCTCCCGTTAAAAAACTTGGAGTTTTACCTACATAAGGATCTGCCGTTGTGGTTTCAACAGTTTGTACAGTGGTCTCTTCTGTTTCTGTCACTTCTGTTTTTTCTACTTTTTTGTTAGGTATAACAAACATGGCAAGCAGTGCCACTCCGCCTACTGCCACCGTAATTATACCTGCAATAACCAAAGTTACTATTAATTTTTTATTTTTGTTCATTTTAAATCTCCCTTGTAATCCCTAAATTATTAAGAATAATATTCTGTTTGTTTTCCATATCCTCTCTCTCATCTTCCTTAATATGGTCATAACCGAATAAGTGTAGCATACTATGAGCCGTAAGAAAAGCAATTTCTCTTACTTTTGAGTGATTATACTCATAAGCCTGACTTATAACCCTGTCGTAGGATATTACAATATCTCCCAGCATTAATTCCCCTGAATCCGGATTGAAATAGTTAATATCGTCTTCAACATTGGTAAAATCAGCAGGAGAATCATAGTCAATTAACGGGAACGATAAAACATCCGTTTCTTTATCAATATCTCTTTGAGCTTTATTTATTTCCTTAATGCTGTCATTGTCCACAATGGTAACATTAACCTCACATTCAAAGGGGCATTTCACAAAGTCAATTGCTTCTTCCACTACCTTTTTTATTATTGTATTGTAATCAATATCAATATTTTTACCATATTCATTTTCTATAAAAACTGACATATCTATTTTTTACCCTTTCCTTTGTTTTCGTATTCCTCGTAAGCCTTTACAATTTTTTGTACCAGAGGATGTCTTACAACATCATTATTGTCAAGAAATGAAAATCCAATATCGTCTACATTTTTAAGTACCCTGAGGGCAACTTCAAGACCCGAAACCGTGTCCCTTGGCAAATCCTTCTGGGTTCTGTCTCCTGTTACAATTACCTTTGAGCCAAATCCAATACGGGTAAGGAACATTTTCATCTGGGCCGGAGTTGTATTTTGTGCTTCGTCTAAAATAATAAAAGCGTTATCTAAAGTACGGCCACGCATATAGGCAAGAGGTGCCACCTCAATAATTCCCTTTTCGCTATTACTGATAAAGCTTTCTGCTCCCATTATCTGATAAAGTGCATCATATAAAGGTCTTAAATAAGGATCTACTTTGCTTTGCAAATCTCCCGGTAAAAATCCAAGATTTTCTCCCGCCTCAATAGCCGGTCTTGTAAGAATAATCTTGTTTACCTCATTGTTTTTTAAGGCGTTTATTGCCATTGCCATTGCAAGATAAGTTTTACCGGTTCCTGCCGGGCCAATGCCAAACACTATCATTTTCTTTCTTATCTGGTCTACATAGGATTTTTGTCCTAATGTTTTTGGTTTAACAGGCTTTCCCATAACCGTTCTGCAAATAATATCATCATCTAATTCCAGCATTACAGACTCTTTTTCGTCAAAGCTTAAAGATAAGGCGTAGTCAACATTCTGTTCTGTTATCTCATTGCCCCGCTTTGACAGTTCCATTAATTGTTCAAATACATGACGGGCTCTCTTAGCTGCCACTTCCCCTCCAATAATTTTAAGCTGTCCGTCTCTTGAAATTATGGTAACATGTAATGTTTTTTCGATTTTCTTTATATTGTAATCAAACTGTCCGAAAACATTCTTTTCATGTTCCATTGGAATATCTATTATATTTTCTATTACGCTCATATTTTTCCCTTCATGATTTTTCTTAATCAGATTTTGTGGTTTCTTTATTATTCTCTGATTCAATCTCATTTATTTTTTCGCTTTCAATATAAGAAACCTTTCCTAAAGGTTCTAAACACTTAATCGTCCCCGAAAAAACATAATGATTTTTTTTCTTGTCTATTTTAACATTTTTTTCTAATATTTTGTACCCTTTTTGCTCTAATATGGACATTTTGTAATTGAATCTATCATATAGTTTTTTCTTAGCTTCTTCTTTTGTGTAATTTCTCTTCTCTTTTTCAAACTTTGTAACCACATATTTTTCCATCCCAAAGGGCAAATAGAAATTTCCAAATGCTTTAAAATTTCTTTCCGATTTTACAACAGTTTCATTTTTGTCATTTTCTTTTATATTCCACGTGTATCCCGCTACTAAAGGTGCATAGTAAGTCCTTTTATGCTTAATATTTTTAACAAAATATGTATCGGAAATTTTATCATTATAAGAGAGATTAGTTATTCCCACAACATCACCATCTGCATTACATAATTTTGTAAATATTTTTTCCCCGGATTCATTAAAAACATCTACAATACCGGATATCAGAACATCTCCTTTTTTTACTTTATCACCGGCTTTTACCACTCCTTTTCCTTTTCTCACTAAAATGGACTTTATGGTGCAGTCCCTGTTAGCAATCAGGTCATAAGTTTTGTCTTCTTTTGCGGAAATTTCAGTGATATAGTTTTCTTTTATATGGACAATAAGATTTGTTCCCTTTACTTCTGCGCAAACCCAGCTTATGTCATTGTATTTTCTTCTTATTTCTTTCTCTATTTCATCACTGTTTATCCGGTTCTTTCTCATTCCTTCTTTTATATCCATCTTTTTTAAAAACCTCATAATCTGAGTTGATGTATAACTGTAATTTCCCTCCACATCAATATTCCAGATAAAGTGAGAATTAATAATTAATAACAATGTAAAAACTGCCAAAATAAATGTCACTGACTTTATCACAGGCAGCCTTGTAATATATGTATATGTTCCTTTCTCTTTCATATCCAGTATCTTTATTCCCATTTTTTCAGCAATATCAAGGACTTTGTTTTTATCTTTATAATTAAATGTTATTTCCGTAATTCCATCTTTTGAATGTATATCCCTTAATTTTATTTTCCCTGTATTATTTATAAATCTGTAAATGTGATTTTCATTAATTTTTATAACTATGTAGTGGAATTTTTTTCCTTCAAAACATGAAAAAAACAAATTAACAAAAGAGAACTTCATTTACACACCCGCCTATTACCATGGTATCACTGTTATAATAACTTATGATGAGTTTTTCTCCCATAACACGGATATTATATTTTTTGCATATTACTTCAATTTCTTCTTCACTGATATTTTTAATTCTTTTATAATTTTCAACTATAACTTCCCGTCTTCCGGTAATTTGGCATAAACATTCATTATTAATTACATCCCTTGGAATATCATATTCATTATCAACGTTAAACATATATTATCCCCCCAATATATACTATGAAATCTTTATGCTGTTAGAACATAGAAAAAAAGTGCGTTGCAGTCGTGATGTAAATCACTGTCGCAACAGCACTTTTTTTATAATTAATTATATTTGCGCTTTCTAGCTGCTTCTGATTTTTTCTTACGCTTTACGCTTGGCTTTTCGTAATGTTCTCTCTTACGAATCTCCTGCTGGATACCAGCTTTAGCGCAATTTCTCTTGAATCGACGTAATGCACTGTCGATTGATTCGTTTTCTTTAACGATAACGCTTGACATTCTCTTCCTGACCTCCCTTCAGTTATAGATTCCTAAAACTGTAGGTATTTGTGCCTAAACACTTAAAATATTATACCATATTTTTCTTTACAGTCAATAGCTTTTTCACGATATTCCAGGTTAAAGCCCGAAAAGTATCTATCCAATCTGTGCTTCAAGAATTTCCTTTGCCTTAGCTAAGACTTCATCTGCACCTGCCGGGTTCTTTCCACCTGCCTGTGCCATGTTTGGACGACCACCGCCGCCACCTCCTACGAGTTTGGCAATTTCTTTTATCATATTTCCTGCATGGGCACCCTTTGATATAGCATCGTCATCTGCCATAACAATTACGTTAGCCTTGTCGCCTGTAGTTGACACTAAAACAACAACTCCGCCGCCCATCTTATCCTTAAGCTGGTCGCCAAGATTTCTTAATCCATTCATGTCAACGTCAGCAACCTTTGTTGCTAAAAGTTTAACACCCTTTACTTCAACAACCTGACTCATAACATCACCAACTGATGCGTTTGCCATTTTTGCCTTTAACTTTTCATTTTCAGAAGATAAAGCCTTAATTTCTTCATTTAATGTTTCGATTCTCTTAACCAAATTGTTTGGTTCTGTCTTAGCTACCTTTGCAGCTTCGTGAAGTTTCTTTTCCACATCTGCATAGTGCTTCATAAGACCTGTTCCTGTTAAAGCCTCAATACGTCTTACACCTGCTGAAATTCCTGATTCAGATATAATCTTAAAATATGAAATTGTGCTTGTATTTGATACATGAGTACCACCACAAAGTTCAATAGAATAGTCTCCCATAGATACTACTCTTACTTTGTCACCATACTTTTCACCAAATAATGCCATTGCTCCTGTCTTTTTGGCATCTTCAAGACTCATTTCTTCAGTAACTACATCAAGTCCATTTTCAATCTGTTCATTAACTAAGGCTTCAACCTTTTCAATTTCCTCCGGTGTCATAGCCTGAAAATGAGTAAAGTCAAATCTAAGTCTCTCAGCATCAACATATGAACCTGCCTGTTCAACATGATTTCCTAAAACAAGCTTTAATGCCTTCTGAAGTAAGTGGGTTGCACTATGATTCTTAGCTATTGCATTTCTGTTTGCACTGTCAACCTTTAAAGTTACCTTATCGCCTACCTGAATCATACCTTCACTAACATAACCTACATGTCCTACCATGGTGCCGTGAAGCTTAATTGTATCAACAACAACAAATGTTCCTTCGTTTGTTTTAATGATACCTTTGTCACCTACCTGACCACCCATTGTAGCATAGAAAGGTGTCTGTTCCACAACAATAGTACCTTTGTCGCCATCAGCTAATGCCTGTACAACTTCTTTTTCTGTTGTAAGAGCAGTAATAACTGAATCTTCAATTAATTTATCATAACCTACAAACTGTGTTGAAAGTGATGTATCAAGACTTTCGTATACTGTCTCGTCAGCACCCATGTAGTTAGTAGTTTTTCTTGCCTTTCTGGCTGTTTCTCTCTGAACTTCCATTGCCTTCTTAAAGCCGTCTTCGTCCACATCAAATCCTTTTTCCTCAAGAATTTCCTGTGTAAGGTCAAGTGGGAATCCATAAGTATCATATAACTTAAATGCATTTTCACCGGACAAAGTTTTTTCATTCTTTGCCTTCATTTCTTCTTCCATGTCGGCTAAAATGCTAAGTCCTGTATCAATAGTCTTATCAAATTTGTTTTCTTCCTCTGTAAGAACCTTGAAAATCATGCTCTTCTTTTCTTCAAGTTCAGGATAACCGTCTTTTGAGCTTTCAATAACTGTTTCTGAAAGTTTTGCCAAAAACTGTCCCTTAACTCCTAACAATCTTCCATGTCTTGCAGCACGTCTGATAAGTCTTCTTAAAACGTATCCACGTCCTTCATTTGAAGGCATAATTCCGTCTGAAATCATAAATGTTGCTGAACGGATATGGTCTGTTATAATTCTGATGGACACATCCCATTTATATTCCTTCTTGTATTCTTTCCCGGTAATTTCACAAACCTTATCTCTAAGTGCTTTAATTGTATCAACATCAAAAATTGAGTCTACATCCTGAACAACTGTTGCCAGTCTTTCAAGTCCCATTCCTGTATCAATATTTTTATTCTTTAATGTTGTATAATTTCCCTTGCCGTCATTTTCAAACTGCGTAAATACATTGTTCCAGATTTCAATAAATCTGTCACAATCGCATCCGACAGTACATCCCGGCTTTCCACATCCATATTTTTCTCCACGGTCATAGTAAATTTCAGAACATGGACCACAAGGACCTGCTCCATGCTCCCAGAAATTATCCTCTTTTCCAAACTTAAATATTCTATCCTTTGAAATTCCGATTTCTTTATTCCAAATATCAAAGGCTTCATCATCATCTAAATATACAGAAGGATATAATCTGTCAGGCTCTAAGCCAACTACCTCTGTCAGGAACTCCCATGACCAGTGAATAGCTTCTGTTTTGAAATAATCACCAAAAGAGAAGTTACCAAGCATTTCAAAAAATGTACCGTGTCTCGCAGTTTTTCCAATATTTTCAATATCACCTGTTCTTATACACTTCTGGCATGTAGCCATTCTTCTCTTTGGTGGAATCTCCTGTCCTGTAAAATAAGGCTTAAGTGGAGCCATTCCTGCATTTATAAGTAAAAGACTGTTATCGTTGTGAGGAACTAATGAATAGCTTCCTCTTACAAAATGATCCTTTGACTTAAAAAAATCCAAATACATTTTTCTAAGTTCATTTAATCCATATTTCTTCATTTTTATGCCTCCGGTTATATTAATATAATTAATCTGCTTTTATCTGGTGGAAAGCTTTCTTACCTTTTTTAATAAGTAAAACCCCATCTTCATTAAATTCTGAAGTAGTAAATGATGTTTCAATGGCATTAACCTTTTCTCCGTTGACGGAAACACCACCCTGCTGTACAAGTCTTCTCGCTTCACCTCTTGATTTTGCAAGTCCTGTATCTACTAACAGTGTAAGAATATCTTTTCCGGCATCTATTTCATCTTTTGAATATGTTGTAGTTGGAATATTACCTGAAATACCACCGTTGGCAAATATCTTTCTTGATGCATCCTGTGCCTTCTTTGCTTCTTCTTCACCATGAACTAAATTTGTAAGCTCATATGCTAGAATTTCTTTTGCCTTATTTAATTCACTTCCCTGCCACTTTTCCATTTCTTCTATTTCTTCTAACGGAACAAATGTAAGCATCTTTAAGCACTTAATAACATCTGCATCATCTACATTTCTCCAATACTGATAGAACTCATATGGTGAAGTTTTTTCAGGATCAAGCCATACTGCACCGCTAACTGTTTTACCCATCTTCTTTCCTTCTGAATTAAGAAGTAGTGTAATAGTCATGGCTGAGGCATCTTTTCCTAACTTACGTCTGATAAGTTCCGTACCACCAAGCATGTTGCTCCATTGGTCATCTCCACCGAACTGTAAATTGCAGCCGTAATCCTGATACAATCTGTAAAAGTCATAACTCTGCATAATCATATAGTTAAATTCAAGGAAAGTAAGTCCTTTTTCCATTCTCTGCTTATAACATTCTGCAGTAAGCATTCTGTTTACGCTAAAATGTGCTCCAACATCTCTTAAAACATCAATGTAATTTAAGTCCAATAACCAGTCAGCGTTATTAACCATTAATGCTTTTCCGTCAGAAAAGTCTATAAATCTGCTCATCTGCTTTTTAAAGCATTCAATATTATGATCGATAGTCTCCTTAGTCATCATTTTACGCATATCTGTTTTTCCTGAAGGATCACCAATCATGGCTGTTCCGCCACCTAACAATGCTATAGGTTTGTTTCCTGCCATCTGAAGTCTCTTCATAAGGCAAAGAGCCATAAAATGTCCAACATGCAAACTATCTGCTGTAGGGTCAAAACCTATATAGAAAACAGCCTCTCCTTTATTAATTAAATCTTTAATTAATTCCTCGTCTGTCACCTGCGCAATAAGACCACGAGCCTTTAATTCTTCGTAAGTATTCATAATCGAACAAATTCCTTTCCTCTTTTTATTATTGCTCATAAACTCAATGTATAATTTTAGCATATGGAAATAATTATTTCAAGGAAATAACTCCCGTTAATCCCTATATTAACTAATAATTTCCTGATATTTGCGAGTTTTGGCACTGATTTTTTGTATTAAAGGCTATTATAAAGTAATAAATGCGTAGAAATCAATGTATTGGTGGGAGAAAAACTGCTTTAAAAGACATTACATTATGTTCTTTTGTAGTAGCGAACCCATTTATATGGACCTGTTCCTTTATAATACTTTTTTCTACTATTAATATAATAAAAAAACTTTACTTTAAAAAAATACGCTTTTCCATTTTTAAACTTTTTCCCTGAGTGTTTAAATTCATAACTCTTTACTTTTTTCTTCCATGTGGACAATTTGATTATCCTTGAATTTGCAAATTTCAAATTAGATGAATACATTACCTCAATACCATCTATTTTATTCCAATCCTTATTGTTAAAATATAATCTTACCTTCCCTTTAGCATTTTTAACATTGATTAATCGTACTTTTATTTTTCGCCATTTTAATGTAAGTTCTGTGTTTTTCCTGATAACAGTCACCTTATTTTTTCCCTTGTACCATCCACAAAAAACATATCCGTCATTTTTAAGAAAAGGATAGGATTTAATCATTTTCTCATAATTTTTAGGTAACACTAATTCTTTTTTATTTTTTTCTATAATCTCATATTTTTTACCATTATTATAAACTACAATTTTTATGTTTCTTTGTTTTATTTTTGCGGTCGTTGCTTCTTTGTCAGGCTTCAGGGGTTGTACAATAGTACATTGTGTTTCTGTTATGATACCTGTTTCATCTACTGATATGTTTTCAGTTACATTAGAGGTTATTTCTTCTGTTAAGTATGAGGTTATCTCCTCTGATAAATCTGACGTTGTTTCACCGGATGTACTTTCATTTTTACTTTCTGTTTCTTCCTGCGATACTGTTTCTGTATAATTAGATGTGGTTTCAATTTTACCACAGCTTTCTTCACTTTCATTTCTAATTGCACCAACGCAATTTCCGTTAATTATTGTCATTACAACCCACATGCTAAAAATAACCAAAGTTATCATACATTTTTTCTTCTTCATTTCCTCTTGTGCCTCACTTTTTATTTGTTATTTCTATTAACCATTACAATGGTTATAACTGTTAAAGCAATAAAAACTATTGCTCCTAATGCTAGTCCTCCAAATATCAATATCTGCTTTATGTAACTTTCTTTTATTATTGTAATTTTTCCACCTTTAGTTATATTTCCCGCCAAATCACTACAGGAAATCTTGGCATTTAAAGGATTTTTACCAATATCACCTTCAAAAACCGAATTTGTGGATGTTGATTCATCATCATTTTTCTTCAAGTCATAAGACTTATCACCTATCAAAATTTTCACGGAATTTTCGTCCATATTATCGTCACGTATTTTTAATTTGATTTTTCCACTGGAAGTACCTTCAAACATCACTATTTCCGGTGGTGTTTTATCAATGATAATCATCTTATTTAAGCTATTGCTTTCGTTAGTTCTTGCAATTAATGTTCCATTTTGTCCTGCAATAGAAGTTGAATTAATCTGTATGTTATAATTTCCTTCATTAAAGTTGTCTTTTTTTATAACATACCTATATTCGTACCTGTATTTTGGATTATCACTCTTGTCTAATTTTTTGAAAGTATACATATTAGAATCAAGAGTTTTAGTGGATATGCTATCTATTATCACGACGCTACTTTTACTTATCTCGTTCTTGTTATATTCATATATAACTATGTCATTTAAATCCTTTATGGGATTGTCGAACAAGTCTTCCTTTTCCGCTACATATAAAGACCCATCTCTATTTACCGTAAATGCCCCTGTTACCTTTCCTTTAGATATAACATAAGGGCGTTTTCCATCTGATTTTAAAGTATTTTTCTTTGGTGAATTTCCTGCATAGTCTGTAACATATATAGACAGCGTATAGTACCCATCATCCTTCAAATCATCAATTGAATATTCAATTCTGTTTCCGTCAACCGTCGATTTTAAATCGATTTCAGATTTCTTTTTTCCATCATCTGATAGTTTATATAAACTTACTGCATGTTTTCCTATTTTTGTTTCATCTGAAAGAATTATATTAAGTGGATATGGAACCTTCTCACCATTTTTCAAGCCTTTTCCGGTGCCGTTTTCAAATCCCTTAATAACTACTTTGGGACTTTTTTTATCAATAATAACAACACATGATTTAACTGTTTCCGACTTGTTTCCTGCCTTATCTGTGGACTGGACTTCTACAATATTTTTCCCTTCACCTAATTTAATATTGCCTCTATGGGTATTGCCACTTCCACTCCATGATACGGTAGCATTTTTTCCATTTATTTTTACAGTTGTTTTACCTGAATCAAAATTCTTTTCCTTAATAGTTACCGGTATTGAAACATCGTGATTAATGTATTTTGTTTTATTATCTGTAAATTTATTGTCAATTTTTATTGTCGGTTTTGTACCATCAATTATTAAAACTTTCCTAAGCGTTAATTTATCGTTTCCGGATTCCACTGTTATAGCTCCCTCATTATCCCCTGCAATATTTAGTTCAAAATATGCAATATGTGGAATGTAATTATCAGCTAATTTTTCTTTATTCTTTGAAATTATCTGTACAGGATATACTATCTTTTCTCCCCACTTAAGAAATATCTCATTTTCTGATATTATTTTCTTCTGACTTCTATACAAGACCTTTATTAAATATTTTTTCTCCGGAACCCTTATTTCCTCTACGCTATTATCAGGTAAAATATATGGCTTTGTTTTACCATATACCTCTCCATCTATATTTACCTCCCTGTCTTTCCCACCTAAACCAACATATATCTTATTATCTGATTTTTTTATGTATGAAAACTCCTTATATATATTATAATAAGTTCCTTTATTGTAGATAATGTCTATTGCTAATGTATAACTACCTGACTGCTTCAAATTACATTTATACTTTAAAATAATTGTATTTTTGTTAATTCTATATTTTCTGATATTTGATATTTTTAAATTGTGAATTCGATTTTTTCTATCATAATAATAAAATTCAGCCACATCCACTTCTTCTAAGTTTGTTGCAGTCACTGTAATCCGCACATTTCTGTCTTCCTTATTTCTTGAATCAATTACCATTTTAGGTCTTGCTGCGCTTACCTGTGTAACATCTGAAAATACCAAGAGAAGTATACACACTACACCCAACTGCATAATTGTCTTTATAAATTTTTTAACATCTAAATGCATATTATTCCCTCCCCTTTAAATAAACTCTGATGTATTAATGTAAACAATATTTTTAACAAGTACAAAATTAGAATTAAATTTTGCATTTTTAGCCACTTCCATAGATGCTGATTTTTCCATTACTCTTCCTGTAAGCCCTGTTCTTCCCGACTTTCCTGTCTTATTTTTACCTGTCATTCCTGTTTTTCCAAGGCTTCCTGTGTCATTTAATCCACCTTCTAAAATATCCTGGCCATAATTTTTATGCTGATCGCTGCCACTTCTTTTTCTCATCTCTTCAACCTGTTTCTGTGTCAAAGTTCCATTCAGATCCTGAATAACTTCTTTAATACGAAGTTTGAAGAACAAAATAATACTTGTTATTAAAGAAATGGCTGCTAAAGTAAAAAATACATATGTTAATATTCTTAAAACGTCATTTATGTTCATATTATTTATCCTCCATTGTTTTCTTTGCTATCTGCTGATATATGTTTGAGAAGTATGTCTCAGCCTTAACCCTTTTCTCATTAATGCTTTCTTCCGATGAACTATCTACGTTCTTCTTATTAGCATCATTTTTTAAATATCCATACGCATCTATACAATATTCCTCTATCTGATTTCGTACGTCATTATCTGATATAGTAGAATACTGTGTTCTTTGTTCATACACTATGTCCCCTACTATAAGATACAGGTTAACTTTTCTCATATATGAATCTTCTTCGTCTATTGCCTTTACCATTTCATTCCAATACTTAACCAGATCTTCTTCTGTGATTGAACTTCCATTATCACTAAGCCCACTTGAAGATTTTTTAAATGCCTTAATTACCTTGCTTATTTCGCATATTCTGTTTTTAAACTGAACATTTTTCTTATCGTAATTATCTGTCACTTTTTTATATCTCAAAGCAGCTTCCTCATTACGACTTTTTATTACATTGTCATCCATTTTGCCTTCACTAAACATGTAATAATCCATATACAGATCCCCTGCTCTGAAATATATGTCATTTCTATACTCTTCGTCTAATTTTTCCACATCTGATTCATTAATAATTTTGTCAAGCTGATTAAACATTTCATTTTCAGTCTGATTATATTTCTCTTTTTCCTGTTCAGTTAATGTTCCATCATTCACCCTCTTTAAGCAATCACCTGACAAACTAAGAATATTTTCTTCAAACACGTCCAAATAGTTAGTAACCAACTCGTTTAATGATTTATTACCCGGTGCAATTCCGTATTTATCAATTGCTTCATATAATTTGTCAGGATTTCCACCATTTGATGACTCTGCACCATATACACGTATAGTGTCAGAAATGGTCTGATTCAATGTAGTTCTATATCCTATAAGTGTTCCTGTTCCTGCCAGCGCCATTATTAATGTAAATGCAGATGTCAAAATAAACTTATTAAGCTTTGACTTTTGTTTTTTTCTATATGGTTCTCCTAATTCATCTAAATGATTAAGTGCATATAACACTTCCATACATGACTGAAATCTTTCATCCGGATTTAACTGAGTACACTTTTGAATAATGTATTCCAATCCAACAGATAACTGCGGATTTACATCCCTGATAGGCAATATTTCATAGGGTGGCTCACAGGGATTTTTCCCCGTTACAAGATGGTAAAGTGTTACTCCCAGTCCGTATACATCTGTTCTGGCATCTGTCTGTCCCATTCCTCCAAACTGTTCCGGTGCAGCATATCCCTTGGTTCCAAGACTTACAGTATCCGATGAATTCTGTTCCTTATATTCTCTTGCAATACCAAAATCGTATAATTTAATATTTCCATCAGGTTTAAGCATAACATTAGCCGGCTTCATATCACGATAAATAATAGGTGGCTTCCTTGTATGCAGATAATCTAAAACTTCTGCTAATTGGATTCCCCATTCAATAACAGCTGCCTCCGGCTGTGCACCTTTCTTTTTTAATATCTTGTCAAGAGGTTCACCTTCTATGTAATCCATAACAATATAAATTGTCTGTCCGTTTTCTATAATATCCACTATTCTCGGAAGATTTGGATGGTCTAACCTTTTCATGAGATTAGCCTCCGACAAAAGACTTTGAACTACTATCTGATTTTCACTGTTTGTTCCTTTTCTCTTAATTTCCTTTACTGCCCACTGTTTATTTAACCGGTTATCCATTGCCAGATATACAACGGACATACCTCCTCTTCCTACTTCCTTTAATATTTCATACTTTCCCTCAATTACCTCTCCTATTCTCGACATATTGCTCCTCCTAAATTACCTTTAACAACATTGCAGTAATGTTATCTTTTTCTTTTCTTCCTTTGTTCAATTCTACAAGGTCTACAAGACTCTTTTTCATAATTGCTTCATTTGTCATAAGATTAGAAGCTAACAGTCCATATATTTCACTATCTGTTATTTTGTGTCTGAATCCATCACTGCATAATAAATATTCATCCCCTACAGATACCTTTCCCTCTGTAAATTCAGGTACAACAACACTTGATGCTCCAATGCACTGTAGTAAAACATTTTGTCTTGGGTCTTTTTTCCCTTCTTCCGGAGTAATAAGTCCCAATTTTGTATCCCTTTGAACAACAGTCTGATCCTCCGTCAGCTGTTCTATAGTGTCACTTAGTTTATAAACTCTGCTATCTCCCACCTGAACAATCAGGAGATTATTTTCCACCACAAGAAGTGCCGTCAGCGTAGTTCCTAATTGCAAATGATTATTTTCACCATATTCATTAATAATTTCATTTTGTTCTTTTATAATGTTTTCCCAGTCTGTTTTTACTTTTTCATTTTCATAACCGGATTCAATAATTTTAGGCAAGGAATTTTCAAACCATTCTGACATAGTTCTTATTATTGTTGCACTTGCCAATTCTCCCTTTTTCAGTCCTCCCATACCATCACACACCACTAAAAAAGCCGCCTGTCCTGATGGTGTATCAGCAATTTTCAAACATAAACTATCCTGATTTTGTTTTTTGAAAATCCCCACATCAGAATGTACTGCCGCCATAAATTTCATTTTTAATTCATTACTGCCTTCTGTTAATAATGACGTTTCATTAAATATGGAATCTTCTTTTTCATACAATAAAGTTGTTTCACAATCTTCCACATTTAAAACTTCCGTCTCACACATCTCGTTTTCTATTAGTAATGTGGTGTTTCGTTCTACGTTTTCATATTGTAAGTTGTTTTTCATTGTTTTCTCCTTTTCATTTACATATTTTATGTGTATTAATATATTGTATGTAATAATATTATAAATATATTTACTTGTCAATAAGTAATCTGTAATTAATATGATACAGTCAAAAAAAGAGCCTATTACCCATTCCAGTAATAGACTCTTTTTTATTTAGCTATTAATTTATTTACCTTTTACAATTATATTACCCCAGTCGAAATCAACTTTTATATATCCCGGAGTTACAACATTTAATATCTTTTCATAAAGATAATTATGTCCTGAATATGTAATCATTTTCTTTTGCTGATATAAAACATTTGCCACGGAATATATTGACATTGTCTTAATATCACTGTAAACATACTTACCATTATTTAACTTAGTATATACTCTAACAGATATTTTACTGCTAAGCATTCCTATACCGGAATCTCCATAAAGCATTGTCATGGTGTAACTTGTTGTGTTTGCATCATCTGAAAGCTTAAACGGATTCTTACCTTCATCTGTAGATTTAGCTACTGTTACATACTGGTTCTGACTTCCAACGACCATATCACTTTCTGATATTCTGTCTGTTAAACCATATATAAGTCCTACCTCAGATGCTTCCTTGTCATCGTCCTTAATAGAATAAATTGTTCTAAATCCCTCAAGAGTTGAACTAATCTGGTATCCGTTAATTGACAACTTCATATTTGTTGAAACAGGAGCTTCTGTAGTTGGCTGCTGAGTTGGTGCCTCTGTTGTTTCTTCGACACCCTGACCTTCTCCATCTTCAATAATAATATTATCAAAGTATGAGCTGTAATTTCCTGCATTTCCGCCATATGCTAATGCAACACCTACAATGCTCTTCCCTACAAGACTATCACTGCCAAATGTAAATGAACAATCACTCCAGCTTCCTACATTTCCTTTGGTTGAAGATGAGCCCATTGAAACTCCATTTGAAGCAAATCCTCTTGCACTTACGTAACTTCCGTCATCTAACAATAAATCAACATATGTATTTCTGCCTCCGTTATTTACTGCATACATAGAATATGAAAGCTTCATTCCCTTTTTAATTTTAATGGCAGTTTCAGAAATCTGATGAATATATGATGAATTATTTCCATTTCCGTTACCACTAAATGCTGCTAAATAATCACCTGTCTTTGCTGTATTATTCTTTACTATAGATGCATTACCACTGGCATTGCTTGATGAAAGAACCTTATTGTTCTTAAAACATGGGTCAACCGGATAATTGCCATTATACTTGGAATCAACACATGTTACATATTTACTTTCAAAACTGTTTCTATAATAAATCGGTCCGTTAGAATGTGCCACAGGGACCTTGCTTACGGTACTTCTCTGACCTTTCATCATCTTAATAGCTTCATTTACCACTCTCAGCTGGAAGTCAGATGAAAGCCAGTATCCGTCACAGCTTGCAGTTACAAAGTACTGATTTGTTGGAATATCAAAATAATCACTTGCATTCTTTGCAATGGCAGTTCCTTCATCATATTCATCAAACATAGCCACATAGAATGCATCAAGACCTCTTTGCTTTAACTTATATGCCTGATTCCAGAATGTCTGACCTGCATTTCTTGCAATCATGTTAGGCTTTCCATTTTGCCATAATGTCCATGAAAATCCTGAGAACACAACAGGATAATAATCCATATTATTATTTTTACAATATGTAATATCCGGATCTAAGTAGTTAGCGTAAATTGAATCAACACTTCCTTCATCTGCTCCTAATGCACCAACATACCATGGTGAAATCATATCTGCCTGATTATAAATATCTATATACTGGCTCTGACTTCTCCATTCTCTTGGAACACCAATTATTACATAACAACCTCTGCTATGGAAGAATCTAATGATTTCTTCGTAGTCAGCACGTCTGCTAGGTCTTGTATTTTCAGCATTGCTGAATCCAAATCCCCATACACATACAACAGGCTTTCCGTCTACTGTAGCATATGCGTTAGAGTTTAACATTTCAAGAGACTGCTCAATATTGTACACCCAGTCAAACTTCATATCCTTAACATATGAACTAATTGAAGTTGTATCGCTTGAATCAGTAATCTGGCTGCCACCACTTATGTCATACATAACATACATAAGTCTGTTGTTAGCTTCAGCAGCATTCTGAATTTTCTTAAGCTGTGTTGCTTCCTGGGTAGCTGTAATTGTTCTACCTGTAAGACCACCAACGAAACGCTGTATTGCAGCTCCGTCTATTCCATACTGATTCATCCATTTAAAGTGAGTATCAATAACATCCTTTGTATTTGAATCAAATAACTTTGTTGACTTTCCGTTTCCTAAATTAGAAAAACCTGTTTGTGCCAATGAGCTTTCGGCATATTCAGTTACATCCGGGAAATAATCTATTGAAATCTTTCCCGGTCTTGGCCAGTTAGTTCCATCAGCATCTGCATCACCATATGCATAATGCTGCCATGAATTATACTGTCCACCGGTTCCAAACCATCCCTGATATCCTGCAAAGGATTTTCCTTTGAACTCTGAATTTGCAGTTCCCCCGGTTCTCTTTCCAAGAGGTTCTGCGTCAGGGTTTACTGACTGCTTAGTTAATTTAATGCTAGAGATGGTTGTACCTGAATTTCCTCTTCCCCAAATTCTAAAGTCGCATCCTCCGTTTTGTGCTTTTTTGAATGATGCATCATCTATACATACCGTTGTTGTAACCCATGTAAGTGAATTTGACTTATTTATGGTAGCCTGCTTATAATTACTGCCTGTTGCATTATACTGAACCTGGAAAAAGTCATTTCCTTCATCATAGTATGTAACCTCCACAAACAAATCATTATCACTTTGTGTTATTGCATTATTTTCAACCTTAAAATATGCATATTTATTGTTTGGTATAAGTCTTCCTGATTTACCTTCCTTTGAAACTTTATAGGTATAAGCTTCAGCACTTGTGTTTGAATCATCAACAAATGCCAAATTCTGACCTACATAATTTCCCGATGTAAAATCTCCTGATGCTGACACATCAGTTGCTTTAACTTCTGTAGTTACTAATGTCTGTGCCATTCCCGGCATAGTAAATAACATAGCTAAAGACAAAATAATCGAAAAAATTCTTCTCATATCTTTTTCCTCCATAATTTTTTAATAAGTTAAACGTTCAACCTCTTTATTTATTAATATTAACATTTATATATTTAATAGACAAGCATGTTTTAGGAAAAAGTCACAATTATTTTGTCATTTATACGTTTTTTACAGCACAATGCATATAACTCCCCTACTTTGGTCATTAGTAATCTTCTCAATTGTTCCCTGCATTCTTGACTGGGTTTCCTCTGTTAAATTATTTATTTTCGTCATTATTCCTTCATCTACAATCTGACCTATGGATTTTCCAAAAATATTTGTTTCCCAGATATTATCTTCGCTTTCTTTGTTATTAATAAAGTCAATTAAATCCTTTGCCTGCTCCTCACTCCCTATAATAGGAGATATTTCCGTTAAAATATTTGCTTTAACAAAATGTATCGAAGGCGCAGTTGCCTTGATTTTTACCCCATATTTATTGCCACTTCTGATAAGCTCCGGATTTTCAAGAACAATTTCTTCCTTATCCGGTGTGACAATGCCGTATCCGGTATTTCTCACTTTGCTTATTGCCTCATTGACCTTAATGTAATTGCTTCTCTGGGAAGCCATCTCCCTTACCATTTTTATAAGTTGGAGCTGATTCTCAATTTTGGTTCCTGTCATGTTTGTCAGCATATCGTAATAATATTTTTCATCTATATCATAATTAAATACCAGTTTTCCATTAGAAAGTTCAACTGAAGCCATTTGTGCCCCTTTAATATACTCTCCGTCAGGCTGAAGCTTTAACTTCTTAATATCCTTTATTTTAATAATTTTTGAAAGTACATCTTTAGAGAAATTCACAATATACTTCATAAGTTCATTTTCAAAATCCATAATTTCCAGCCATTTCGGTACATTGTAAACAATCTCCGTTATAGGAAATTCAAACAAAATATTTTCCAGTATGTTATTTACATCCATTTCATTCAATCTAAGGCAGTTTATGGCCAATGTGGACACGTTATATTTTGCTGCAATTTCTGCCGTTAAAGCCTGACATTCATTAGATGTAGGGTCTAAGGAATTTACCAAAATTATAAAAGGCTTATTTATACTCATTAATTCCTTTACCGTTTTATCCAAAGCCCTGTTATACGCCTCCGGCTCTATGTCGGTAAAGCTTCCGTCACACGTTATGACAACACCTATTGTTGAATGTTCTGAAATAACCTTTTCTGTCCCAATTTCAGCCGCCTTGGAAAAAGGAATATCGTAATCAAACCATGGTGTCTTTACCATCCGCTCTTTGTCATCTTCCATATGTCCCGTGGCTCCATCTACCATAAATCCCACACAATCAATAAGCCTTACCTTTACATCTGCTTTCCCACCGATTTTAATGGCAACAGCATTGTTAGGAATAAATTTAGGCTCTGTAGTCATAATTGTTTTTCCTGAAGACGACTGGGGAAGTTCATCCATTGTTCTTTTTACCTCATTATCATCTTCAATATTTGGAACAATTGCCACATCTATAAAATTCTTAATAAAAGTTGACTTTCCTGTTCTCACCGGCCCTACAACACCTATGTAAATCTCTCCATTTGTTCGTTTTTCTATGTCTTTATATACGTTAAAATCCATAAAAAATCCTCCTTGCATATATTAATACTAAAATATACGCAAAGAGGATTGTTTTTATTACATAAGAGGTGCTAAAAGTCTTAAAACTTTTCCACACGCCTTATATAATACCGGCCTGTTTCTGCACTCTATAAGAGATACCTTTTTAGAGTCCTTTAACATTTGCTGGTAATCTTCTTCAATATCTAAAATTGTCTTGTTTTTATAAATAAAACATCCGTTTTCAAAATGTAGAAACAAACTTCTGTAATCAAGATTTATGGTTCCTACTGTAGCCTTTTCATCATCACTGATAAACATTTTGGCGTGGGTAAATCCCGGAGTATACTCATATATTTCAACTCCCGCTTCAATTAACTCACTGTAATAGGTTCTTGCTAAGCAAAATGCATATGCCTTATCAGGTATTCCCGGCATTACAATTTTTACATCAACCCCACGCTTTGCAGCAAATTTAAGGGATGACATCATAACATTATCAATTACAAGGTATGGAGTTACAATATGTAAATATCTGTTTGCAGTATTTATTATGTGCAAATACACTGACTCTCCAACATGTTCCTTCCCAAATGGATCATCTCCATAGCCAATAACATAACCGTTATTTGGGAATTTATAAGGAATATCAATGTCTAAATATCTGTCAAAATTTCCTATGGTCTTTTCAGTTACATTCCACATTTGCAAAAACATAAGGGTAAAGCTTTTAGCAGCATCCCCTCTGAGCATAACTGCCGTATCCTTCCAGTAACCGAATCGTTCCACTATATTCATATATTCATCAGCTAAATTTATGCCCCCTGTAAATGCCACCTTGCCGTCAATAACCAAAACCTTACGGTGATCCCTGTTATTTTGCTGGGTGGTAAAAAACGGTCTTGCTGGAGCAAAGGTTTTAGACTTAATGCCTTTTCTTCTTAACTTCTTAAAATATCCTACAGGAAGCTTTGTAAGGGAACATAACCCATCATACATTACACGGACTTCAACCCCCTGCTGTACTTTCTTTTCAAGGACTCTTAAAATGGAATTCCAAACTCTTCCTTCCTCAATAATAAAGTACTCCATAAATATAAAATCCTGTGCTTCCTCTAACTGCTCAATTAATGCCTTATACTTGGCTTCACCACAGTTAAAATATGTAACTTCCGTATTTCTATATACCGGGCATCCTGTGTTGTCGTATACATATTTAGCAATCATGGACACCTGTTTATCCTGAATCTGCAAATCATTGTATATATTCTGGTCAGGAATTAAATATCTGTCTGACCTTACGTCAATATGTTCAAGTTTTTTCTTAAGCAAAATTGACCCCGGCTGTAGCATAAAATAAAGATACATCAATATCCCAAATGCCGGAACAATCATAATGAATATAACCCAGATAAGCTTCATGGTAGGGTCTGATTTATCATTTACAATATATATAACTACAAGAATCTGTAAAATTGTAATGCAATAGGACATTCCTTTACTTAAAGAAGCATTGTATGCCAAAGCCATAAACACTCCTACCTGCAATGCCACCATAAGACCGAATATGAAAATACGGCTAAAGAGAAATGCCGCAAGTCCTTTTTTTCCTTTGTGCTCAGGTTTATTTATTTTCCTATGTTCCATAAAACCTCCATAGTTATAATTGTTATAAATTCAGGTTAAATAAATATGATTTAAGTATCATAAGACTTATTCATCCCACTGCAAATCCCTATATTCGTTTGTCTGCTCTCTTTCCATTAATTCCCACATTCCGTCAATAGCAGTTTTTCCCTCAAACAAAACCTGATTAACCGCCTCAATAATAGGAACGCTGACATTATATTTTCTTGCAAGCTCTAATGCCGCCTTAGCTGATACAGCACCCTCTACTACCATTTTTACTTCTTTTACAGCCTCATCAAGGGTATAGCCTTTACCAATAAGCACACCGGCTCTTCTGTTTCTTGAATGTTTACTGTTACATGTAACAATTAAATCCCCGATTCCTGAAAGTCCGTAAAAAGTCTTGGCATTACCCCCCATTTCAACGCCTAATTGGGTGATTTCCTTTATTCCACGGGTAATAAGGGCAGCTTCCGTATTATCTCCAAAACCCAATCCATCAATAATTCCCGCAGCTAAAGCTATAACGTTTTTAAGGGAACCGCCTAATTCTATGCTTTTTCTGTCAGGGCTTATATAGGTTCTAAAAACCTTATTGGCAAACAGATTCTGAACTTTCAAGGCAACTTTGAATTTTTTAGCCCCAACAACCACTACTGTAGGTATGTTTCTTGCCACTTCCTCTGCGTGACTTGGCCCTGATAAAACCACAGCCTCTACTCCCGGAATTTCCTGTTCAATAATTTCCGTCATTGTGTCAAAGGTTTCATTTTCTATACCCTTTGCCACATCAACAACTATCTGACCTTCATCTACATAGGGTTTTAACAGTTTTGAAGTGCTTCTTACATAGGAGGATGCCACTGCCATAACAATCATTTCCTTGTCCTTTGCAGCCTCTTCCATGCTGTTTGTAATATGAATTGCTTCGGGAATCTTAATTCCCGGAAGGCATATTTTATTTTCCCTGTCATTTGTAAGCTCGTCTACTTCTTTTTGAAGAAATGACCACAAAGTAACATCATTTCCATTTTCATATAAAACCTTTGCTAAAGCGATAGCCCATCCGCCACCGCCAAGTACTGCAACTTTAGCCATTGCTTTCCTCCTTTTTATGACCGATTTTTCTCTCAGTTCCATTTAAAAGACGCTTAATATTTTCTTTATGTCTTATAAAAGAAAGAGCAGTCATAATGAAAACTAAAATATAAGCTTCTATTTTATCATTGCTATGGAGGTTATGTACCATTCCCAACTGTCCCCATACAATCATTTCAATAAAAAATCCCGTCATCATGCAAAGAGAACTAAATGATACATATTTTGTGAGATAAAGGGCTATAAAGAATGTCAAAAAGCCCATTATAACAAACTTCCAGTCAAAAAATGATATTGCAAAAATCACTCCTGATGATGCCGCTATTCCCTTTCCCCCTTTAAAATTCATATAAAAAGGAAAATTGTGTCCCAGAACTACTCCAAGTCCCGTATATAAAGCAATAACCATCATACTGTCACTACATACTTTTCCAAACATAAATGATGTAAGGATAATGGCAAAAACAGCCTTTAGGGCATCCCCAAAATATGTTATAAATCCATATTTTTTACCTAAAGTTCTCATGGTATTGGTAGTTCCTGAATTACCACTGCCATAATCCCTTATATCTATATTATGCATTTTCCCAATGATAAATCCCGTCTGAAACAAACCGAAAACATATCCTATTATAATACAAAGTGCCTTTTGTAAAACCATTACTTTTCCTTCCTTTCCCTGATAATAAATCTAAGAGGAGTTCCCTTAAATCCAAATGCTTCACGAATCTTATTTTCAATATATCTTGTGTAAGAAAAGTGCATTAATTCTTTGTCATTTACAAAAATAACAAATGTAGGTGGTTTTACCGCAACCTGAGTAATATAAAACAGTTTTAATCTCTTACCCTTATCTGATGGTGGTTGCTGCATAGCAACTGCCTCTGCCATAATTTCATTAAGTATTCCTGTTTCAACTCTCATTGAATGATTTTCAATTACAAAATCAATCATGTCAAAAAGTTTGTATAATCTCTGTCCTGTTAAAGCTGAAATAAACATAATTTCCGCATATGGCATAAAAGATAAAATTTGTCTTACTTTATTACTATATTCATAAACCGTTTTGTCATTCTTTTCTATGGCATCCCATTTATTTACTGCAATAATGACACCTTTACCGTTTTCATGGGCAATACCTGCTATTTTAGCATCCTGCTCCGTTACTCCTTCAATGGCATCAATTACAATAACCACCACATCGGCACGTTCCACTGCAGTAACGGTTCTTATAATACTGTATTTTTCAATTTCTTCCTTTACCTTTGATTTTCTTCTAAGTCCTGCCGTATCTATAAATACATATTCCCTTCCGTTCCATTTAACGTCTGTATCAATGGCATCTCTTGTGGTTCCTGCAATATTAGAAACAATTACCCTGCTTTCTCCTGTAAGTTTGTTGATAATAGAGGACTTTCCTACATTTGGTTTTCCCACTATGGCAATTCGAGGTCTGTCATCATCCTCTGCCTCTAGCTTAAGAGATGCAAAATGCTCAGTAACCTTATCTAACATATCACCAAGTCCGCTTCTCTGGGCTGCTGAAATTGCTATAGGCTCCCCGATTCCCAAGTTATAAAACTCAAAAACATCTGCCATCATTTTATTGTAATTATCCACTTTATTTACTACAAGAATAACCGGTTTTCTGCTTCTTCTAAGCATATCTGCCACTTTTGCATCAGCATCAATAAGTCCCTGTTTTACATCTGTCATAAAAATTATAACGTCTGCAGTATCTATGGCAATCTGCGCCTGTTCTCTCATTTGTGACAATATAATATCACTGCTGTCCGGCTCAATTCCTCCTGTATCAATTAATGTAAACTGATTGTTAAGCCAGTCAATATCTGCATATATTCTATCTCTTGTTACTCCCGGAGTATCCTTTACTATTGAAATCATCTGACCTGCTAATGCATTAAATAATGTAGATTTTCCTACATTTGGTCTTCCAACTATAGCTACTATAGGTTTATTCATATATACACCTCTCTGTTTATCATTTATCTATACTTAAAAATGCAGCAAGATTTCCTCTTCTGCCTTGTGTTGCCCTGTGGGAAAACATCATTTCCATGTTGTGACATGTACAAATATCCGGCATATGTATGTTTTCTTCGTATACACCACATTCCTTAAATATTATATAATTACATTCCCACAAATCCAACTGATATTTACCATTACCTTTATTAATTAAAATATCTTTTTCCCTACCCTTAAAAGCAGTTTCAAATTCAGTTGCCACATCTTCACTTACTTCGTAGCAGTCTCTGCATATTGAAGGTCCGATGCAGGCTATTACATCCTTAGGATTGGTTCCGTAAGTTTCTTTCATTAAATCCAAAGTAACCTTTCCTATTTTTCCTACAGTTCCTCTCCATCCTGAATGACTAAGCCCTATGGCTTTATTTTTAGTATCTACCATATACAAAGGAACACAGTCTGCAAAATATGTTGCCAATACAATTCCCTTTTCATTGGTTATCATTCCATCTACATCATCATAATCCCGTTCCCTGTAAATACCTTTGCCACAATCTTTTTTTGACACTATTTTTACATTTGTTGTGTGAGTTTGCTTACTTGCCACGATATTTTCAGGATTAAATCCAATGGCATTTGCAATAATTTCATGGTTCTTTACAACATTTTCCGGCAAATCATTTCTTCCAAAGCCTAAATTCATGGTAGAAAGAACTCCCTCGCTTACCCCTCCAAGTCTGGTTGAAAATCCGTTTTTAAGCCACTTAATATCAGCAAGAGCCCTGTAAGATATATAAGGAACATTATCTTTAAAGTTAATCCTTGTACTATTTCTGTTTTCTTTATTTAAAATAACTATATTTTTCATTTATACCTCATCTATTAAAATGAATTAAAACTGTTAAAAATATACTCAATATTATCACCCTGAATACTTATTACATCAAAACTGCACTGGGTGTCTGAATATACCGGATTACAGGTAATAAACCACATTGCCGAATTATATATTTTATTCATTTTTGTCTTATTTACTGCCTCTTTTGCATATCCGTATTCAGTATTTTTTCTGTATTTTACCTCAATAAACCGCAATATATCTTCTTTTATGGCTATAATATCAATCTCACCCTTAGGGCATCTGAAATTTTTAACAATAACCGTAAAGCCATTATTTTTAAGATATTCTACTGCCTTTTCCTCATACAGACTGCCAATATTACGTTTGTTCATGTATCCCCTTTATGTTATATAAAATTATGTATGAATGACCTTCTGTGAATTGGACATGGACCATATTTCTTCAGGGCTTCTATATGCTTTGCAGAGCCATATCCCTTATTAGATGCGAAATCATATTCCGGATATATTTTGTCATATTCCACCATCATTGCATCTCTTGTAACCTTTGCAATAATACTTGCAGCCCCTATGGAAATGCTTTTGGCATCTCCTTTTATAATAGGAACCTGTTTAATATTAACCAAAGGGATATTTACTGCATCATTTAACAAAATATCAGGCTGCACATCTAAAGTTGCAATGGCTTTTCTCATAGCCTCATATGTTGCCTGCAAAATGTTTACTTTATCTATATACTGTGGACTTACCAAAGCCGTTTTGGCACTTACTGCCTTTTCCATTATTATCTGAAATAATTCCTCTCTTTTGGATGCCGTAAGCTTTTTGGAATCATTAATATACAAAATATCACAATCCTTTGGCAATATAACCGCTCCGGCAACTACCGGACCCGCAAGAGGACCTCTTCCCACCTCATCAATTCCACAAATATAATTATAATCACTATACTTATTTTCAAAAAATTTCAGATTTTCGGTTCTGGCAACTTCCTTATTATAAGCCTCTATTTCTTTTTCTGCCTTAAGTACCAGCTTTTTAACACCGCTTCTTTCATCAGTATTATAATGCTTTATAAATTCACTTAGGGCTGTTACATCTGTGTTTTTAAGTATCTCTTTTATCTCGTTAATACTTTGCATTTTATTCCTCTAATTCAAGCAGTCAATAGTTATTCTGCCTAACTTTCCACTTCTAAAATCATCCATAATCATAGATGATGTTTTATCAAGATCAGGTTTGTTACCCTTTAACTTGCATCCTCTGACTTCCGCTACCTGATACATTACCTGTAAAGGGTCTTCATCTCCCACTATACCATATCTGTTAAGGAATGCCTCCGGATATGTTTTTGAGACTTCCTTGATAAGCTGATAAGCCAGTTCTGCCATATCAAGATTATTATCATTCATTGAACCGATAAAAGCAAGGTGCAATCCAATTTTCTGGTCATCAAACTTAGGCCACAACACTCCCGGTGTGTCTAACAGTTCTAAGTTCTTACCAAGCCTAATCCACTGCTTTCCCTTGGTCACTCCCGGCTTGTTTCCTGTTTTGGCACAATTTTTACCTGCATATGCATTAATAAATGTAGATTTTCCCACATTAGGTATTCCAACTACCATAGCCCTTACAGGTCTGTTTTTTATACCTTTTCTTTTATCCCGTTCTATTTTTTCTTTACATACAGTTAAAACCGCATTGTTTATATCTTTAATTCCCTGTTTATTTTTTGAATTAATTTTTAAGGCAATAATTCCCTTATCCTTGAAATACTGTATCCATTTATTGTTCTGTGCTTCATCAGCTAAATCTGATTTGTTAAGCAAAACAAGTCTTGCCTTATTTTTTCCCAAATTATCTATGTCAGGATTTCTACTGCTAATGGGAATTCTTGCATCTAATAATTCTATAACTAAATCTATAAGTTTTATATCTTCTTTCATCTGGCGCATAGCCTTAGTCATATGCCCCGGATACCACTGATAATCCATTACAATCTCCCTGTTTTAAATGACGAAAAAAGGAACGAGTAAAACCCGCTCCTTTTGAAAGTAGTCATTATTATTTAACTAATTCTTTAACCTTAGCAGCTTTACCAACTCTGCTTCTGATGTAGTTAAGTTTAGCTCTTCTAACTTTACCTCTTCTAACAACTTCGATGTTAGCGATTGATGGTGAGTAAAGTGGCCATGTTCTTTCAACACCGATACCATTTGAGTTCTTTCTTACAGTAAATGTTGCTCTGTTGCTTCCACCCTGTTTCTTAATAACAAGACCTTCAAAAACCTGAATTCTTTCACGGTTTCCTTCCACGATCTTAGCGTGAACCTTAATAGTATCACCTACGTTAAAATCTGTAACTTCCTTAATCTGAGCTGCTTCAATTTCTTTGATTAATTCCTGCATAATATCCTCCTCATTTATTCCGATGTTCTTAATACCAGACCGGTAACAGAGGACCATCTTTTATTACTTTTATACAGCATTTGTTATCTTAACATAACTTGTCTTTTTTTGCAAGTATTATTTTTCCATGGTTCTTATGAATTTGCGGTCTTCCTTATCCAGTTTAGCCTTTTCCATTAAGTCCGGCCTTCTTTCCATTGTTCTTAGAATGGATTGATTTCTTCTCCACCTGTCAACCTTTCCATGGTCTCCTGACAAAAGAATAGGCGGAACATCCTTTTCCATAAACTTTGCCGGCCTTGTATACTGAGGATACTCCAGCAGATTATCATTAAAAGATTCAAATTCCGCTGAAACTTCATTGTTAAGCACTCCGGGAACTAATCTTGATATGGCATCAATCATAACCATAGACGGAAGCTCCCCTCCCGTAAGTACATAATCTCCAATGGACACGTTATCTGTAACTATCATCTCCAGCACCCGCTCATCAATTCCTTCATAATGACCGCATAGAAAAACAATATCCTTTTCCTTTGCGAATTCTTCAGCCATACCCTGGTTAAAAACCTTTCCCTGAGGTGTCATGTAAAGAACTCTTGGAGCGTAGCCAATTTTTTCCACCACAGACTCGTAACTTCTATATACAGGCCCCGGCTGCATAACCATTCCGGCACCGCCACCATATGGATAATCGTCTACCTGACCATATTTATTTCCTGCAAAATCTCTTATGTTAATTGCATTTACGCTAATAAGATTATTCTGAATTGCCCTTCCGGTAATACTTGTATTTACCCCCTGTTCAATCATCTCAGGAAACAATGTCAAAACGTGAAAATTCATTAATCTAATAATCCTTTCATTATATGAACTTTTATAACCTTGTTTTCAATATTTTTTTCCAACACACACTCATCTATGGCCGGAAGCAACACTTCTTTTCCTTCATGGGTTTTGACAACATATACGTCGTTTGCCCCTGTTTGCATTACATCCACTAACTCTCCGAAATCTTCCCCTTCATCAGTAATGATTTTACATCCTACCATATCTGCTATAAAATATTCCCCTTCTTCAAGAGGTACTGCATTTTCCCTTGTTACAAGTAAATCCATTCCTTTATAGGGAATAACCTGGTCTACGTTGTCAAATTGTTTAAAGCGCAAAATAACCATGTTTTTAAAATATTTTACCCCTGTAACCTGTAATTCCATATATCCTTTTTTTGTATCTAAAACTACATCCTTTAAGTAGTCAAATCTTCTTACGTCATCTGTTGTAGGATAAACTTTTACTTCACCATGAACACCATGGGTAGATGTTATAACTCCAACTCTTAAATATTTTTCCATCTTTTCCTCGCCTTGATATAATGCATGTATTTTTTTAAAATCACCTATAGAAATAACAAGGCTGGAAATAATCTCCAGCCTTGTTGCACTTGCATTAAAGTAATACTTTATTCTGCTATTTCTACTTTAACTTTCTTGTCATATTTAGAAGATGCAGCCTTTACTACTGAACGAATAGCCTTTGCAATTCTTCCCTGCTTTCCAATTACCTTGCCCATATCATCTGAAGCAACATGTAACTGTATAACAATTTCCCTTTCATTTTCTGTCTGGGTTACTACAACTTCATCAGGAGAGTCAACAAGTGCTTTTGCAATTGTTTCTACCAATTCTTTCATGAATCTGCCCTCCGATTAATTATTTTTCAATTCCGGCCTGCTTTAAAAGCTTTCCAACTGTTTCTGTTGGCTGTGCTCCGTTAGCTAACCATTTCTTTGCAGCTTCTTCATTTACAGTAACTAAGCTTGGTTCCTGATTTGGATCATATGTTCCGATTTCTTCAACGAATCTTCCATCTCTAGGTGATCTTGAATCAGCAACAACTATTCTGTAAACAGGATTTCTCTTCTTTCCCATTCTCTTTAATCTAATTTTTACTGCCATTTTTTTACCTCCATAAATTTTATCTGATAATTAGTCAATTATATCTAAAAGCCAAAAGGCATTTTAAATCCACCTCGTTTTTTCCTGCCCCCCATCATTCCAGGCATATTCTTCATCATTTTTCTTGCCTGTTCAAACTGCTTAACCAGTTTGTTTACTTCACTAATGTCTACACCTGCTCCATTGGCAATACGTCTTTTTCTTGACGGATTAATCAGGTCAGGATTTCCTCTTTCTTCTTTAGTCATTGAAAAAATAATAGCTTCTATTTTTCCCAACTGTTTCTCATCAGGAAGCATGTCGTCCTTAATCTGACCGCCTACCCCGGGAATCATATTAATAAGTGATGACAAACCACCCATGTTCTTAATCTGTCCCATATATTCAAGATAATCATCAAATGTAAACTGTGCCTTTCTAAGCCTTTGTTCCATTTCTTTTGCTTTATCCTTATCTATAGCCTGTTCAGCCTTTTCAATAAGTGATAACACATCACCCATACCAAGGATTCTTGAAGCCATTCTGTCGGGATGAAACTGTTCTAAATCTGAAAGTTTCTCTCCCATACCTATATAAAGAATCGGCTTTCCGGTAACTGCCTTAATTGATAATGCCGCACCACCTCTTGTATCACCGTCTAACTTAGTAACGATAATACCGTCAATACCGATTTTTTCATTAAACTCCTTAGCTACATTTACAGCATCCTGTCCTGTCATGGCATCTACAACTAATACAGTCTGTGTAATATCAATATTGTCTCTTATTTCCACAAGTTCATTCATCATGTCCTCATCAACATGTAAACGTCCTGCCGTATCTAAAATAACTACATTATTGCCATTCTTTTTGGCATGTTCAATACTTGCCTTTGCAATATTAAGAGGCTTTTGTTTGTCTCCCATGGCAAATACAGGAACCTGCTGTTTCTCACCGTTAATTTTTAACTGGTCAATAGCTGCAGGACGGTAAACATCACAGGCAACTAACAGCGGTCTTTTACCTTTAGCCTTTAACTTGCCGGCTATCTTGGCAGTGGTTGTAGTTTTACCCGCACCCTGAAGACCCATCATCATAATAACCGTTATCTGGTTATCAGGAAGAAGCTTAAGCTCCGTAGTTTCAGAACCCATAAGTGCTGTCAGCTCTTCGTTAACAATCTTAATAACCATCTGTCCCGGTGTAAGAGAACTCATAACATCCTGTCCTACAGCTCTCTCCTGAACCTTTTTAATAAAGTCCTTTACTACCTTAAAGCTTACATCTGCTTCTAATAAAGCAATTTTTACTTCTTTTAAGGCAGCCTTTACATCATCTTCCGTGAGACGGCCTTTACTTCTTAAATTTTTAAATATATTCTGTAACTTATCGGATAAGCTTTCAAATGCCAAAGCCATACCTCCTAATAATTATCTAATATTTCCTGAGCTATCATTTTTATTTCAGAAATATTTTTCTGATTTATATCACTGTCTGCTAACTGACAGATTCTTCTCACATCTTCCTTAGTCTTGGAAAATCTCTCTACAAGGTGTAGCTTTTCCTCGTAACCGTTTAATATCCTGTCACAGCGTTTCACCATGTCGTGAACTCCCTGCCTTGAAATTCCCCTTTCCTGGGCAATCTCTCCAAGACTATAGTCATTTAATATAAAATCCTCATATATTTCCTTTTGATGTTCCGTAAGAAGTTCGCCATAAAAATCATATAACATAGAACTTTTATATACATCTTTCATCGTAAACATACCTTTCTATATGATTTGATTTTACCACCTAGAGTATAATACAGTAAAAAGCAAAAGGTGTCAAGTATTTTTTCTTGACACCTTTGTTTTTGTTTTATTTTATAAATTTGGAGCTTCTTCCTTTGGATTATAACCTGTTTTTTTCAAGGCTTCAAGAATCTGTTCCTTATGGTCATGTCCAAAGCATTCCAATGTAACCTTTAATTCAACAGCTGCATTTCTGTTTACTGAAACAAACTGATTATGCTCTAACTTAATTACATTACCTTGCTGCTTTGCAATTTCATTTGCCACCTTAACCAATTCGCCCGGCTTGTCAGGAAGCAATACGGAAACACTAAATACTCTTCCACGCTGGATTAATCCATGCTGAAGGGTAGATGACATTGTGATTATGTCCATGTTACCACCACTTATGATTGAAACAACCTTTTTGTCCTTAAATTTCAGATGTTTAAGAGCTGCTACCGTAAGAAGTCCCGAATTTTCAGCAACTAACTTATGATTTTCAACCATATCTAAAAATGCATCTATTAATTCTTCATCCTTAATTGTAATAATTTCATCAATATTTTTCTGGATATAAGGAAAGATAATCTCTCCCGGTGTTTTTACCGCAGTACCGTCAGCAATGGTATTGGCACTATCTAATGTAACAACATGTCCTGCTTCAAGACTTGCCTTCATACAGGCTGCATGTTCAGGTTCCACACCAATAACCTTAATTCTCGGATTAAGCATTTTAGCCAATGTGCTTACACCTGTTGCTAATCCGCCTCCTCCTATTGGAACCAAAATACAGTCAACTGTTGGAAGTTCTTTAAATATTTCCATGGCAATTGTTCCCTGACCTGTTGCCACATCCAAATCGTCAAATGGTGGAATAAATGTATATCCTTGCTTTGATGCAAGATTTAAAGCATATTTGCAGGCATCATCGTATACATCACCATATAAAACCACGTCTGCACCATAGTTTTTGGTTCTGTTCACTTTCATAAGTGGAGTTACCGTAGGCATTACAATGGTAGCCTTAGCTCCATATATTTTTGCTGCGTAAGCTACACCCTGGGCATGATTTCCTGCTGATGCAGTAATAAGACCCCTCTCTCTTTCTTCTTCAGAAAGAGTGCTGATTTTATAATACGCACCTCTTACCTTGTAAGCCCCTGTAAACTGCATGTTTTCAGGTTTAATATACACATGGTTACCTGTCTGTTCACTGAAATAATCACTGTAAATTAAGTTTGTATTAATAGTTACTTTTTTTACTATTTCACTAGCTTCCTCAAATTTTCTTAAAGTTAATTTTTTCTCCATAACAATACCTCTATCTGACTAAATTACTCCTGTACGTTAAATAATGCTTCCACAAAATCGTGTGCATCAAATTTCTGTAAATCATCAATCTGTTCTCCCACACCTATATATTTTACAGGTATGCCAAGTTCCGCCTGAATGGCAATGGCTATTCCACCCTTAGCAGTTCCATCCATTTTTGTAAGAATAACACCGGTAATGTCAGCACATTCCTTAAACTGCTTAGCCTGTACTAAGGCATTTTGTCCTGTTGTGGCATCAAGAACTATGAAGTTTTCCCTATGGCATCCACCATATTCTTTTTCAATGATTCTGTCTAACTTCTTTAATTCTTCCATAAGATTTTTCTTATTATGAAGTCTTCCTGCTGTATCGCACAAAAGAATATCTGCACCTTTATTTTTAGTTGATGATATGGCATCAAACAAGACAGAACCCGGATCCGAGCCTTCCTTTCCTGAAACAATGTCAACTCCTGCCCTGTCAGCCCATTCTTTTAACTGTTCTGCAGCAGCCGCCCTAAACGTATCAGCGGCAGCCAAAACTACCTTTTTGTTATTTTTCTTAAACTGACTTGCCAGTTTTCCAATGGAAGTGGTTTTTCCCACCCCGTTTACACCAATCATTAAAATTACGGAACGCTGATTTTCAAAATCGTATGCATTTTCCCCTATATCCATTTGCTCTTCTATGTTTTTTATAAGCAAATCCTTACATTCCATAGGCTCCTTAATTTTTAATTCTTTTACCTGTTCCTTTAATGTATCAAGAATTTCTTCTGTAGTATTCACTCCAATATCACTCATAATAAGAGTTTCCTCTAACTCTTCATAAAAGTCATCATCTATATTGGAAAATCCCGTAAAAATGGAATTTAATCCTGACACAATATTGTTTCTGGTTTTTGTAAGTCCTGAAACTAATTTTTCAAAAAACTTTCCTGCCATATTTAATACGCTTTTTGCGTCTCCTTTCTGTTATTTTGTTAAATCCTTCTCTAACAAATCTACAGATACTAATGCAGAAATACCCTTTTCCTGCATTGTTATACCATATAATCTGTCGGCTGAATTCATAGTTCCACGTCTGTGAGTTATAACAATAAACTGAGTATTTTTTGTAAGTTTATGTAAATACTCTGCAAACCTTACAACATTAGAGCCATCAAGAGCTGCTTCTATTTCATCTAAAAGACAAAACGGTGAAGGCTTCAGGTTCTGAATGGCAAACAACAGACTTATGGCTGTAAGTGCCTTTTCTCCACCTGATAACTGCATCATATTCTGGAGTTTCTTTCCAGGTGGCTGGGAAATAATATTAATTCCTGCCTCTAGAATATCCTCTGCTTCCGTCAGCTCAATTGTGCCTTTTCCACCACCGAACAACTCCTTAAATACTTTATCAAATTCAATCTTAATCTCCTCAAATTTCTCCTTGAACTGCTTTCTCATTCCCACTTCAAGTTCATCAATTATTTTAAGAAGATTTTCCTTAGCTTCCATAAGGTCGTCATGCTGGGTTTTCATAAACTGATAACGCTCATTTACTTCCTTAAACTCTTCAATGGCATTAATGTTTACATCACCTAATGATTTCATTTCTTTTCTTATGTTGGCTATATTATCTCTTATCTCTGATTTATCACTGTAATCAGGATTCTTCATTTCACAGGCTTTTCTGTATGTGATTTCATATTCATTCCACATATAAGCCTCTTTGTTTTCAGATTTTTCCTCTAATGCCTCTTTCTGGCTACTTAGTCTGTAAACTTCTTTATCTAAAGCTGAAATTCTCTCTGAAAGCTGTTCACGTTTTTCAAAAAATTCCTTGTGTTCACGGCTTTGCTTATCCTTTTCATCTTTAGCCTTTTGAATTTCTTCCTTTAAGAGTTCAACCTGCTTACGGCTCTTCTCAGTTTCTTTAGTAAGATTATCAATAGCTTCTGTTCTGGCACTTATTTCATTGTTGTTTTCCTTAGAATTATTTTTAATATCTTCTATTTCCTGCTTAAAGCCTTCAATAACCTTACCTGCATTACTGATTTTCTCAACAATAAATTCGTGCTTTTGCTTATAGTTTGCAATTTCAATATTTATTTCTTCTAAAAGACCATTTTGCTGAGCCAATTCTTCTTTTAGAGAATTAAGTTTCTTTGTATTCTCTACAACTTCCTTTTCTAACAGGTTACTTCTGTCCTCTGTTCCCGTCAGCTCATCATTAAGAGATACACTGTTTTTATTGATGTCGCTTATCTGAACAGCAATATCATCGCTTTCACTGGTATAATCCTTATATTCCCTTGCTATGCTGTCCTTCTTATCTTTTGCCTGCTTTAAATTAATCTCAATGGTATTTTTAATAATAAGCTGTTCCTGTAAACCTGCTGTAATTTTATTTACTTCCTCTGAAACAACACTTATTTCACCTCTGTTATCTGTTAAAGCCTTATCCAGACCTGTTTTTTCTTCTTTTAATGTAACAAGCTTCTTTTGAATTTCGTCTATTTCACGTCTTCGTCCCAGAAGATTACTGTTGTTTTTAAAGGCACCACCGGAAATTGAACCACCTACATTCAGGTATTCACCTTCAAGGGTAACAATTCTAACAGTGTAACGGTATTTTCTCTCAATGGAAATGGCATGGTCAATGGTGTCCACCACCATAACTCTTCCAAGAAGGTATTTAGCTACCCCTTCGTATTCTTTCTTAATATCCACTAAGTCACTGGCAAGCCCCAACACTCCCTTTTCCTCTAATGCATCAGGAGCATTGAAATTAGTTTTGTTGCTCATACTGCTAAGAGGCAGGAAAGTGGCACGTCCATATTTGTTCTTTTTAAGATACTCAATGGTGTCCTTAGCCGTGGTTTCCGTATCAGTGACAATATTTTGAATATTTCCACCTAATGCTGTTTCTATAGCCACTTCATACTTTTTGTCAACCTTAATAATGTCTGCTACAACACCAATAATCCCTTTACGGCCTTCCTTTAATTCCATTACCTTCTTTATGCTGCTTCCATATCCCTCATAACGTTCGGTAATGTTCTTTAAAGTTTCAAGATTTGATTTTAATTTATGATACTTCTCATTGTTTTCCGACAATTCCTTTGAAAGTCTGCTGTTTTCCACTCTCAAATCTGCCAAATCATTGTTATATTTATTTAAAGTATCATTTATTTTCTTTATGTCACTTTTAACGTTTTCAAGCTGCTGTTCTAACTCCTTAATAACGTTGTCCTGACCATCTCTCTGACTTTTAAATTCAATAAGTTTCTGGTTAAGTTGTGATTTTCTTATGTTAATCTGCTCTAACAAGGTATCACATCTTTGTATTTTTGTTTTAATTAAAGCCTTGGCGTTAAGAAGTTCAATTATTTCTCCTTTGTCCTTCTCAATTTTTTCCTCTAATTCCTTTATTCCCTGACCTTTTTCCTCAATCTGTTCATTTATTTCAGTTTGGGAAGCAATGACTTCCTTTAACTTACCCTCATTTTCCGTCTTTTCCCTTTGTGCATTTTCTAATTCAATGCCCTGCTGTTTAATTTCCTCATTAACGGAATCTATTCTCTGATTAATGTAGGATTCGTTATTTTTTGCTGAATTAATCTGCTCCCTGATAACATTAATCTGTCCCTCGAACTTTTCAATATTCAATATAGTTTCATTAAATGAAGCCTTTTTGGTTTCAATTGTATTGTCAATTTCTTCAATAATTTTCTCAAGTTTAGTGTAATCCGCCTTGATTTTTTCAAACTCATCAGATGCCACCTGCATGTCGCTTGATGCGATTTTAATTTTTTCATCAAGCTGTGTTAATCTGTTTTTAATCTCATTGTATTCAATTAAAAACATGTTTACATCGTTTACTTTTAAATCATCTTTCAATAAAAGATATCTTTTAGCCTTTTCACATTGCTTTTCTAAAGGAACCACCTGTCTTTCCAGTTCTCCTAAAATATCTGAAACTCTTACAAGATTCTGGTTCTGGTCGTCAAGTTTTCTTAAAGCTTCATTTTTTCTTCTTTTAAACTTAACAATTCCTGCAGCTTCGTCGAAAAGTTCTCTTCTTTCCTCCGGCTTACCACTTAATATTTTGTCAATCTGTCCCTGACCTATAATGGAATAACCTTCTTTTCCAATACCTGTGTCATAAAACAACTCATTGATATCCTTTAATCTCACCTGCGTTCCGTTTATCATATATTCGCTTTCACCGGAGCGGAATAATCTTCTTGAAACTGTAACTTCGTCGTAATCTATATTTAATTTATGATCTGCGTTATCAAATGTTATGGCAACATATGCATATCCCATAGGTTTACGGTTTTCTGTTCCTGCGAATATAACATCTTCCATTTTCGAGCTTCTAAGCTGTTTTGTTTTCTGCTCACCTAATACCCATCTTACGGCATCTGCAACATTACTTTTTCCTGAACCGTTTGGCCCTACAATTCCTGTAATCCCATTGTGAAATTCAAAATTTATTTTATTTGCAAAAGACTTAAATCCGTGTATTTCAATGCTTTTTAAATACATGTTGTTCCCTCTTATCTAAATTTTTTCAAGGCACTGTACGCCGCCTGCTGTTCAGCCGCCTTTTTGGTATGACCCATGCCACTGCCAATTACTTTGTCATCAAGCATCGCAGCCACCTCATAGGTTTTATTATGATCAGGCCCAGTTTCACCTGTTATTTCATATGAAAGCTTACCAACCTTTGCAATATTAATTCTTTCCTGCAAAATTGTTTTACTGTCATAAAATAATCTTTTATTTTCAATATCATTTAAAGCAAATTTAATTATAAAATCTCTGGCATTATCTATTCCACCATCTAAAAATATGCTTCCTATAAGGGCTTCAAAGGCATCTGAAACAATGGAATTTCTCTTTCTTCCACCTGTTTCTTCCTCACCTTTTCCCAAATAAATAAATTCCTCAAGACCAATTTCCCTTGCATCATTTGCCAAAGTAGGTTCACACACAAGGCTTGCTCTTAGCTTCGTCATATTCCCTTCCGGCATATCCGGCATGGTTTTAAATAAAAACTCACTAGACACCAATTCTAAAACGGCATCACCTAAAAACTCAAGCCTCTCGTTGTCCTTTATTCCCTTACTTCTATGTTCGTTAGCAAAAGATGTATGGGTTAATGCGTTAAGCAGCAGGTCTTTATCCTTAAAAACATATTCTATTTTTGTTTCTAATAAGGCGTAATCACTATTCATATATATCCTCTTAAATTATTGCGTTTTTTAAGCCCTATTTCTAGGGCTTATTTTTCAAGTTCTTTCTTAATTTTTTCGTAAGCATCACCAACTGTAACTATTGACTGTGCTTCATCTGTAGGAACCTGAATACCGAATTCTTCTTCAATTCCCATTACTATTTCCAGCACATCTAATGAATCTGCTCCTAAATCATCAACAAATTTACTGTCAGCTGTTATTGTTGCAGGGTCTAAATCTAAAACATCAGCCACTGCCTTTATTAATCTTTCTAATTCCATTATACTCTCCTTTTCAATCTATTTATTTTCTAAATTTAATTTCTCTTTAAATTTATTATTTAAATCCATTTCTTTAAATGTTCCACATTGCAGAATTGAATTTTTGATTTCTATTGCTTTTGAACTTCCATGAGTTTTTACTAAAAGTCCTTTAAGACCTAAAAGAGGTGCTCCGCCGTATTCCTCAATGGAAAATGATTTAAGTGTCTTCTTCAAATCTTTCTTAATAAGAAGAGCTCCTATTTTTGTTTTAAGACTTGCCATTAAGGTTCCTTTAATCTTGCTTAAAAGTACCGATGCCACGCCTTCATACAATTTCAAAATACAGTTTCCCACAAAAGCATCGCAGACAATTACATCTGCTTTTCCTTCAGGAATATCCCTGGCTTCAATATTTCCCACAAAATTAATATCTTTAATTTCCTTTAAAAGAGGGTATGTTTCCTTAACTAAGGCATTCCCCTTTTCCTCTTCAGCACCAATATTAACAATGGCAACTTTAGGATTCTTAATACCTACAATATTTTCCATGTACACGGAACCCATCTTGGCAAACTGTACTAAATGAGATGGTCTCGCATCAACATTCGCCCCACAATCTATAAGAAGTGAAACACCCTTCTTTGTAGGAATAAGTGGTGCAAGAGGTGGTCTTTCTACCCCTTTTAATCTTCCAATAATAACATGTCCGCCTACAAGGTTAGCTCCTGTACTTCCGGCAGATACCATGGCATCTGCTTCACCTTTTTTAACCATGTACATACATTTTACAAGGGATGAATCCTTCTTGCTTCTAATAGCAGCAACAGGTGGTTCCCCTGTTTCAATAACTTCAGTTGCATTTATAATTTCCAAAAGATTACTGTCGTAATCGTACTTTGTAAGTTCTTTTTCAATATCTTCTTTTCTGCCTACAAGTTTTATATTAATGTTTTTATTTTCATTAGCTGCTAAAACAGCACCTTTAACAATCTCTCCCGGAGCATTGTCTCCACCCATACAATCTAAGGCTACAATAGCTTTCGACATTCCAAATCCTCCTTTTTTGCATAAGGATAATATACTAAAAATACGTTATAAAATCAAGAAAAAGTGGCTGTCGCTTTAGCAATCATTTCAATGATTAAAGCAACAGCCACTTTTTTATAATTAGTCAACTGAAACAATTTCTTTTTTGTTATAGCTTCCACAAGCCTTGCATACTCTGTGTGGCATCATTAATGCTCCACATTTACTGCACTTTACAAGGTTTGGAGCTGACATCTTCCAGTTAGCTCTTCTCTTATCTCTTCTTCCTTTAGAAGATTTGTTCTTTGGACAGATAGACATGGTTTACACCTCCTTAAACTGATTAAAAACATCTAAAATTTTCGACATTCCCGTACCTGGTTCTGCGTTATCGCACTTACAGGATCCCATATTGAGATTAGCGCCGCATCTATTGCAAATTCCTTTGCAGTCTTCTTTGCATAGGACTTTCATAGGTAAACTAACCAGAATCTCGTTATAAACAAATACATCAGAATCAAACTTTGTACCTTCAAGATAAACTTCTTCATCTAACTCAGCAATCTTTTCTTCTGAAGATTTATTCATATCTAAATCTTTGAAATAATCAATATTAATCTCATACGGTACAGGCTCTAAACACTTGTCACATGGAATAATCAATATAACCTTCCCAACGCATTTAAAATCAATATGCTTCTTACCCTTATTTCTAAAAGACAACTTAATATCACTGTCAGAAATAGGATAACGGCTCTTTTTAGTTTTAAATTCCTTCGCTTCAAGCTCTACCGGGTAATTTCTTACCCCGTCTTCTTCCTGTAGTAAATCGTATAAATCAATTAACATAATATTCCTTCTTCAAAGCACCTTATAAATTATACATATCAGCCATAGGTTTGTCAAATACTTTTTTTATTTTTTCAATTTGCTGCTTAAGCTAAAACTTCTACCGTCTCCCTTGCAATTGCAAGTTCCTCATTGGTTGGTATAACATAAACCTTAACCTTTGACTCTTTAGTGGAAATCATTACTTCCTCTCCACGTTTTGAGTTTGCCTCATCATCTATTTCAATTCCAAGATATTTTAAATGACTACACACATCTTTTCTTACATGACCATTGTTTTCTCCAACGCCGGCTGTAAAAGCAATTACATCTACACCATTCATTACTGCAACATAGGCACCGATAAATTTTACAACAGTATGTACGTAAGCATCAAATGCTGATTTTGCATTTTCATTTTCTTCACTTATTGCCTTTTCTATATCTCTAAAGTCGCTAGACACTCCTGAAAGTCCTGCAACTCCGGACTTTTTATTTAATATTTCAGTTATTTCTGAAATATTCTTTCCTGTATGATTTGCAATAACTTCTAAAATTCCCGGGTCAATATCTCCTGAACGGGTTCCCATTATAACTCCTGCTAAAGGTGTAAGCCCCATACTTGTGTCCACTGATTTTCCACCGTCAACTGCGCATATGCTGGCACCGTTTCCTAAATGACAAACAATTGTTTTTAATTCATTATAAGGCTTGCCGCAAATAGCAGCTGCTCTCTTTGACACAAAGCTATGGGAAGTTCCATGGAATCCATATCTTCTTATTTTATAGTCATCATAGTATTCTCTAGGAAGAGCATATAAATACGCTTCCTCGGGCATTGTCTGATGAAAAGCTGTATCAAACACAACCACATTTGGTGTATCCTTCATTATTTTCATACATGCCTTTATTCCAATAATATTTGCCGGGTTATGAAGAGGTGCTAAATTATTACACTTTTCAATTTTTTCAAGTACATCTTCAGTAACTAAAGCTGACTTTGAAAAATACTCTCCACCGTGTACCACTCTGTGTCCTACTGCTCCAACTTCACTCATATCCTTTATAACTCCTGTGTTTTCTGCCGTAAGGGCAGAAATAACAGCTGTTATGGCCTCATTATGAGTTGGCATATCTATTTCTTTTGTGTTTTTTTCACAATTAACACTTTCATATGTAATAGCACTGCCGCTAATTCCTATTCTTTCACAAAGTCCCTTTGCCAATACCTTTTCATTATCTGAATTAATTAACTGAAACTTAAGTGATGAACTTCCACAATTAATAACTAAAACTTCCATTTCAAACTCCTGTTTTCTTCTAATCACATCCTATTGCCCCTACTTTCCGTTGGTGGCATTTCATTGGGAACCTATTTATAAATGAGTTTTTCTCATTTAATCTATTTGTGCCTGTACTGCTGTAATTGCCACAACACCAACTATATCCTTAGCACTACATCCTCTTGACAAATCATTAATCGGTCTTGCAATTCCCTGACAAAGAGGACCATATGCCTCAGCCTGTCCAAGTCTCTGCAAAAGCTTATATCCAACATTTCCTGCATCTAAATCAGGGAATATAAGAACATTGGCTCTTCCCGCTACCGGGCTTCCCGGTGCCTTAAATTCTGCTATTTCAGGAACTAAAGCAGCATCTGTCTGCAATTCTCCGTCAATAAGATACTGTGGATATTCCTTGTTGGCTATTTTAGTAGCCTCAACTACTTTATCCACATCAGGATGAGCTGCACTGCCGTGGGTAGAATGGGATAACATGGCAACTCTTGCCTTCTCCCCAACTAAGTACTCAAAAGACTCTGCACTACTTGCAGCAATATCTGCTAACTGTTCCGGATTAGGATTCTGATTCAGTCCACAGTCTCCCATTACGAATACACCATTAGCTCCCATATCCTTATTAGGCACACATATTACAAAAAATGCTGAAACCAATTTACTACCCGGCTTTGTCTTTATAATCTGTAAAGACGGTCTAAGGGTATTAGCTGATGAATGGCATGCTCCTGATACAACTCCGTCTGCATCTCCAGCCTTTAACATCATACATGCAAAATACATATAGTCACTGACTAAAATGGCATATGCCTGTTCTTTAGTCATCCCCTTAGCCTTTCTTAGCTGGTAGAACTGTTCAGCATAATCCTGTATCTTTTCGTATTTTCTCGGGTTAATTATTGTAATACCTTCAGTGTCATAATCTTTTCCATACTTTGCCACCTCTTCCTCTGAGGCTAACAGAATAATATCTGCAAAATTCTCCTTAACAATCTGTTCTGCAGCTTCATATGTACGTCTGTCCATTCCTTCCGGCAAAACAATTGTCTTTCTGTCATGTCTGGCTTTTTCCTTTAACTGCTCAATAAAACCCATATTCATCTTCTCCTTGTTTCTCATATATTCTTCAATCACACAAATAATTATAATATACCTTTTTTGAAGAAACAACAACTATTTATTTTACAATACATATAACAATTTGTGCCTTAATTAATTGATAGAATAGTGCAATAATGATACAATAATCCGGTATACTATATTTAGAAGGATATTTTAGGAGATTTCAATGAAAACAGCAGGTATAATCGCAGAATTTAACCCTTTTCACAACGGTCATAAATATTTAATTGACACGGTGTGTCAAAAAACAGGAGCTGAGAATATTGTAATTTTATGTAGCGGAAATTTTGTTCAAAGGGGACTTCCTGCTATTTTTGACAAATCTCTTCGCAGTAAAACTGCAATAGAAAACGGTGCCGACGTGGTTTTTGAGCTTCCGGTATGTTATTCTACAGCCTCTGCTGAAACTTTTGCCACATCATCAGTAAGTTTCTTTAACAAACTCAACTCCATAGATTACTTATGCTTTGGATGTGAAACGGAAAATACAAAGCTTTTAGAAGAAATTGCCCATGTATTAGCAGATGAACCAACAGAATACAGAGATTCATTGTTAGAAAATCTCAAATCAGGAATGACCTTCCCAAAAGCCCGTGGGATTTCATTAAAAAAATATATGCTTTCAAAAAATCCCGCCATTATTCAGGAGGATTTTGATAATATCATTTCATCTTCTAATAATATTTTAGCAATTGAATACTTAAAAGCATTATATAAAACATCATCAAAAATTAAGGCTTTTTTCATTAAAAGACAGGGAGCCGGTTACAATGACACTAACATAAACATGAAATTTGCTTCTGCTTCAGGAATAAGAAATGCCTTGTCAGACAACCATACTCCTGACCTAAGTTCTGTGATACCGGCAAACTCCCTTTCCCTTTATTCAAAGGCTGAACCTATTTTTCTTAAACATTTTTCAGAAATTTTAGGATATATTCTTTTACAGGAAAGTGATTTTACAAAATATAGTGATGTTTCAGATTTTTTAAGTAACAGAATTAATAATTTAAAAGGAAATTATACCGGCTATGAGGACTTTATATCTATGCTTCAGTCCAAAAACTATACCTATGCCGGCATTTCCAGATGTCTTTGTCACATACTTTTAGGTATTACCAAAGCTGATATGGATTATTTTAAAGATAATGATTACCTTAAGTTTGGAAGGCTCCTTGCCTTTAGAAAAGATTCCGGGGTTTTATCTGCAATAAAAAACAACAGTAACATAAATTTAATAAGTAAATTTTCCGATTATTACAGCGTATGTGATGATTTTGACAGAAAAATCCTGGATATAAATATCAAGGCAGATTCTATATATAGAATGGTTTATGCAAATAAATACAAAAAGGAACTGTCTACGGAATTTAACCGTAAAATAATTATTCAATGACCCTTATAGATAACAATCTAAAAAGACTACCTGCCACACATATGGTAATTGTGGTAAGTAGTCTTTTTTGTTATTAGTTCTTAAAACTATGTATAGGTGCAGGAATTCTTCCTGTTCTGTTTACAAAATTGTCACAGGCAAAGTTGTTTACAGGCATTATCGGTGCATAACCTAAAAGTCCACCAAATTCAACCTCATCTCCCACCTGTTTTCCAATAACAGGGATAATTCTAACAGCTGTAGTCTTCTGATTAACCATGCCAATAGCTGATTCGTCAGCAATTATTCCGGCAATAGTTGTAGCCTTTGTATCTCCCGGTATTGCAATCATGTCAAGACCAACTGAGCATACACAAGTCATCGCTTCAAGCTTCTCTATTGTAAGAGCTCCTTCTTTTACTGCATCTATCATTCCCTGATCTTCACTTACAGGAATAAACGCACCACTTAATCCACCTACATATGACGAAGCCATTACACCACCTTTTTTAACCTGGTCATTAAGCATGGCAAGGGCAGCTGTAGTTCCCGGAGCACCGGCTCTTTCTAAGCCTATTTCCTCTAAAATATCTGCAACACTGTCTCCAATGGCAGGTGTAGGTGCTAAAGACAAATCGATTATTCCGAAAGGAACATTAAGTCTCTCAGATGCTTCCTTGGCTACTAACTGACCTACTCTTGTTATTTTAAATGCTGTTTTCTTTATTGTGTCACAAAGAACTTCAAAGTTCTCTCCACGAACTTTCTTTAATGCGTGTCTTACAACGCCGGGACCGGATACACCAACATTGATAATTGCGTCGGCTTCCGTAACACCGTGGAATGCTCCTGCCATAAAAGGATTATCATCAGGTGCATTGCAAAATACAACTAACTTGGCACATCCTAAAGAGTCCTGTTCTTTAGTTGCCTGAGCTGTTTCTAACACTATTTCTCCCATAAGACGTACTGCATCCATATTAATACCGGTCTTAGTAGAGCCTACATTTACTGAACTGCAGACTCTTTCAGTACATGCTAAAGCCTGAGGAATTGACTTTATAAGATTTTCTTCTGCCGTAGTCATTCCCTTACTTACTAAAGCTGAATAGCCTCCTAAGAAATTAACTCCAACCTCTTTTGCTACCTTATCTAAGGTTTTGGCAATAGTTACAAAATCCTCCGGTGTCTTGCAGGCACTAGCTCCCACAATACCTATAGGTGTAACGGAAATTCTCTTATTTACAATAGGAATACCATATTCCTTTGAAATATCCTCCCCTGTCTGAACAAGGTCTTTTGCCAGTCTCTTTATTTTATTATAAATATTATTGTTAAGTATGTCTAAATCACTGCTTATACAGTCCATCAGACTAATTCCCAATGTAATTGTTCTAACATCAAGATTATAGTTGTCTATCATCTTGTTTGTTTCTATTACTTCAAATCTGTTTATCATCTAAAGCCTCCGTTTTTTAAATTCTATGCATGCTGTTAAAAATATCTTCGTGCTGCATCTTTATTGCAACTCCGATTTCTTCTCCGATTTTATCCAAATCATCTGCCATTTCATGTACCGGCTTTGATGCATTATTACAATCAACAATCATCATCATGTTAAAATACTCCTGCACGATAGTCTGTGAAATGTCAAGAATATTTACATTGTTTTCTGCAAGATATGAACAAACTCCTGCAATAATTCCTACTGTGTCTTTTCCAACAACTGTTATAATTGTCTTCTTCATAAAATCCTCCTACATAAGTAAAATATATTTATATAATAATCTGGGATGAAGGCCTTGTGCCACTGGCAACTTTCAGGTCTATATCATCTGCACAAAACTTATTATTTCCAAAATTTATTTCATTTCTCACTGCCTCAAACGCCAAAGCCGGATAATTATTTTCCTGACTTAAATGTCCCAACATAATATGCTGTAACCTGTCGCTTATTATATTATTAATAAGATTTCCGCATGCCTCGTTAGACAAATGCCCCTTATTTCCCCATATACGCTGCTTTAAATAATAGGGATACGGCCCTGTCTGTAACATATTAATATCATGATTTGCTTCCAGCAAAATAGCATCTAAATCCTGTAAATTATTTATTAAAGGCTCGCTACTTTCCCCTAAGTCAGTAACAACGGCACAAACTTTGTTGTCCCCTGATGTATTGCTCATAAATTTGTAGCAAACAGGATCCGCTGCATCATGACTGATTTTCATTGGCATAATCTGCATATCCCCTATAACCAAATCCTTCATAGGAGATATAACATTAAATAAATCTGTATCTACCTGCCCTATGGATGATTCATTCAATATATAATCAATAGTCTTCTCTGTGGCATATACAGGCTTTTGGTACTTTCTAAGAAACACTCCCAACCCCTTTATGTGGTCGCTATGTTCATGGGTAATAAGTATTCCATCCACATCATCTGCCGTCTTATTAAAAAACTCCAGACCTTCTTCTGTTTTTTTTCTGCTAATTCCCACGTCAACCATTAATGTTGTATTTTCATTATCAACAACAATACAATTGCCTTTACTTCCACTTGAAATAGACGATATTTTCATATGTACACCTCTAAACTTCCTCATACATTTTATTGTATTTTTCAATTAATTTCAACCTATATTGTTGTAATAATATAAATTTGCCAAAATATTATAAATAAAAAAGGCATTTATGAAAAAAATTATTAAAACCATCCTATGTGTTTTTGCCATAGTATTAACTGTTGCATTTCCTGCTTTAATATCAAAAAGTGTAAAAGATGGCATTGCCTTGTGTCTATACACTCTTGTTCCTGCACTGCTTCCTTTTATGCTAATAGTAAATATAATGCAAAAACATGATTTGTGTTCCCAGATAAGTTATATTTTAAAGCCAATATTAAAGATTTTCTTTAAAATATCTGATAACGGGTGTTTTGCCGTAATTATCGGCTTTATTTGCGGATATCCCATGGGAGCTAAAACCATATCAGATTTATATATTCATAAAAAAATATCTTTTTCCGAAGCTGCATATTTAGTAACTTTTTGTAACAATTGTAGTTTGTCTTTTTTGCTTAATTATATATTTCTAAATTATCTGCAAAATTCTTTTATAAAAAATACTGCATTTATTAATCCGGCATTGTTATGTGTCATTCTTGTATATTGCCCTGCCTTTATTGTAGGAACAGCCAACCGTTTTTTATTAAAACCTGACATTACAGTTAATAATTCAAAAGCTATGCCCTTTACCGGCAACCCAATACTTTTATCTGTTAAATCCTTAACAACCCTGTCGGTTTATGTTATTTGTTTCAATATTATGTCCCGGTTGCTTTTGACTCTTCCCATAAATGCCACGTTTAAATCAATTCTTTGCGGCGTAAGTGAAATAACGTCAGGAACTGCTATTATATTTGAAAACATAAGTGGAAACACTGTTCTTTGTACATACCTTATACTTTTATTTACTGTTTTTGGTGGCATTTCCATTACAATGCAATCTTTAAGTCAGATTTGTCATTCAAAATTAAAGGTATATTATTTAGTGGGCAAATTAGAATCATCTGTTGTTTTTACATTATTATTTTTTATTTTATATCTTGTAAAAAACTAATAAAAACATTTCATTTTAAAAAACAGGACTAATCAGTACATAATACCGGTAGTCCTGTTTTTTATTAAACAGTATGAATTTTAATTATTTATCTCATGTTTTTCTTCAAAGTACTGCCCCGTATCTCCAAAATATGTATACATTACAACTGCACTTATTCTATTACCTGAATATATATCGCTCCCCTTCAATTGTCCCTTTGTTTTCGTCCAATATGTTTATGTATAAAATATACTCCTGTAGATATCCGTCTTTATAAATACACTTAGAGACATCTTCTACTTCGTTTTCCCCTCCCCCATAACCAAATTTTACCGTATGCATTTCATTACTTGTGTAAAAAATAAACTCCCTGCAGGGAAAGATTTCTTCACCCCTTTCTTCCACCATTTTTTTTATACTTTCATAGCTTTCATCTTTACTATCAGCTCTTATCAGTAAGTCATTATCATCAAAAAAGTACGTGTATCCAACTTTTGCTTCTTTTCTAACACGTTTTCCCCTACTTACATTTCCACATATCATATCAACGGTTTTACTTGGACAATACGCTCCCGTATGAAGCATGTTTCCCCCTTTCCAGTATTCTTTTCTCTTACACTTCATGTCAGTTTCATTAATTAACTCTTCGTACTTATCTTCATATTTTTTTCTAATGTCCTCTAATTCATATATAACACCATCCAATTCCTTTTTTCTCATATAAAATTTCTCCTTTAATAAGGTGCTGCACTGCTATATGTAGTTTCCTGTTGGATTTTTCCGTGAAAAACATTCCTGTTTCAATTAAGCTGTTATTTTATAACCGAATTGTTTTTTCATATTTAACCACATATTTTATAGCTATGTCCCTAATCCATTTTCTGGGATGATCTGTATATTTTTGCATTATTTCATACACTTCACTTTTCCTATAGTTACTTAGTGCCCATATTACGTGTCCTTCTATTTCCTCATCTTCTAATATCTACATTACTTCTCTAATTATCATGTATATAATATAATGTATGACTCTCTAAATCATACAAACCGACGTCATAGCCACCTCCTTCCTCTTTCCTATAGTAATAATCCCCCTCAGTTATACATGAACTATCAAAATCATATTTATCTGGTTCACTCATAAATTCCGATTGAAAATTATTAAAATATTGCTTAATAACCTTAACGTAATCTTTAGACACTACTGTATAATATGAATTTTCTGAAAAAGTTACATCAAAAGATTTATCATAATAGTATTTACAATAATCTGTGTATTTCTTAAAACCATCATCAAAATACTCATCGCAAGACTTATATCCATCTAAAATAAACTCTTTTGTATTATTTCCACATCCTGTTATTACCATAGCCACACTAATTCCAATTATTATAATTCCATTTGCTTTCATCATATTTACACCGCCTCTCTTAGAATCTAAAATGTAGTTTTATAATTCAATCCCCAACGAAATGGTTTCAACTGTCCTGAATCTTGCATATATTTACCTATATTATTTGCTAATCCCGCAAAACTAAACCATGATCTCGTCTCCGTAAAATCATATATATCACCTATAGATATGACCAAATTCCATTTATGCCCGTCATACATTCTTGCATTAACAAACACTCTAATATGTTGAACAGAATAATACAAATCTCTATTTTCTGTAAACTCAAATGCAAAATTAAATACTTTCTGTCCATCTATTCTTTTTTTGCACTTATCAAGTTCTTTTTTTACCGCCCTACTTAACTGAATATCACTTTTAATTTTATTTGTAAGCTTTTGTAATTTGTTACTAGGCATTTTTTTACCCCCACCATATAAAGCGTGATGAAACATCATCTTTGCAACAAGATATCCCTTTGCGGTGAGAAAAACGTTTGCGGCTTGCCACACATGTCTCTTAAACGTCTTTGTGACTTTTATCGGATAAGTAATTAAATTACCAGTTTCATCATTCCCTATAATTGGATTACCTTCACAATACATATATAAATTATAACTCCATCTATTTTCATTTGCACCAATATATTTTACATCATCAGCATTAATAAATCTTCCCACTTCAGCATCATAGTACCTACTTTGAAGGTAATAAAATCCACTCTCGTTATCAAAATAATATCCTCTGTATGTAATATGATTCAATGCATATGGTATCTCATTTTTCTCATAACAAACTGTATCTACCACATTTCCCCATGCATCATACGCATAGCTTGCAATCTTTGCACCTGTTGAATCAATCAGTCCTATGACATCCCCTTGCATATTTTTTTCATAATAAATGCTTTTCCTGTTAAGTTCCTGATTCATCTCACTTATTTCATTATACTCAAAACCTGCGATGTCTCCATTACCATCATAATAATACCAAATATCATATTTTCTTCCCGATAACTTGTATGTAACAGTTTCTCTTATGAGTTTTTTTCATCCCATTCATAATCAGTAGATGTTATATTTGTTTCTTTATGAGTTCTAAGTCCATTTTGATTGTATTCATAAGTTACGTCCGAATCATCACTCAATATTATTTTTGAAAGTTCTCTGCCTCTTATCCATTCAAATTTCTTCCCGTCATGGTATTTAACAGGATTTCCAACACTATCATATGTTATCTTCTGATTTCCATATTTCGTCAACTGATCAGCCCAATCACCATTTTCATAACTATATTTTATGTCCTGTATATTTGTAAGACTCCCATCCGAATTTATTTTTTTTAGATGCTTTGCCACAACATTTCCAGTACTTGTATATCCGTAAACACATCCCGTGCTATTAACATAATCCAACTCCTTTACTAATCGCCCATGTACATCATAAGCATATTCGTAAATTCTGTTTCCATCAAGTTTAATTTCCGTTATATTTCCCGACAAATCATAAATATATTCATATTTTTTGTTTTCACCATATGCATTTATATTATATGATATCTTTGTATCAGACATTTCGTCCTGATAACTATTCAATATATCCTTTTTGCACAATTGCGAATATATCTCATAACTTATCTTTTTATTCTCATCAGAAGACGTTACCACAATATTATCACCATTATACAAGGTGTCTGTTGTTACGGTTTTATCTTCGTCCGACATATCTGTTTTCTGAGATTCTTGATATGTCACCTTGCTTCCCTGATTCTTTTCAAATGTATAAGATATAATTTTATCTGTTATGTTTCCATCTACATTTTGACTATTTTTTACTTCCTTCATAAATCCATCATTCCTTGCTACGGTGATGTTGTCGTCTGAATATACATAATCATAACTTATTTTCTCTTTACCCGTACAATCTATAAATTTAAGTATTCTCCCTTCATTGTCATATTCTGTAACATATGAACATTGTGTATCATCACAATAATATATTTCAGATTTTTTTGTATATGAATTTCCATTTTCATCAATAGATTTTGTAGTCACCGTTCTTATTTTCTGACCATTTCCATATGAAGTAATTTGTTCTAAAATATTACTATTTTCTGTTATGTTACTTTCATAATTGACTAATTCAACGTCTCCAACTTTCAAGGTTTTCATATCACCATTTTTGTATGACATTGTATATTCTGTCTTCTGATCACATATATAGGTCACATTGCCATCACTGTCATATGTGTATGTTATGCATATGGTATGATTGATATCATTCTGATTTTCCTCTACAATTGCAGTGTTGTTTCCATTCTCATCATAGAAATATTTTATAACTTTATTTAATGTAACATCTCCATAATCTGTTGTTATTTTCTTTGTATCTCCACGATAAATATTTACTATATATGTTACTTTAACACCGTCTTCCATTTCGGAATACTCATAATCGTATAATCCCTTATGTACCTGAGCCGAATATGCACCAAGCCTATCTGTTCCCTTATTCTATGGATTGTCAGTTTTCCTAGGATTAACTGTACCAAAATCATCAGGATCATACACTTCATCAAAATCTGAATCAACAAGCCATGGATCCGTTCCTTCCCTGTACTCTCTTACATCTGACCAACCATCTCCATCACTGTCTTTTCCATCTTCATTCTTTACTGCCGGGTCCGTTCCAAGAGTAAAAACCTCATATCCGTCAGGCAATCCATCTCCGTCACTATCCTGAACGTACTTTGGTTCTGTTTCCGTACTATCCTCTGTCTCAGTATTCCATTTTGTCTTAAAATCCCATATTTCGTATCCGTCTTCTAGACCGTCCCCATCAGTATCTCTTGTCACGGCACTATATGTCCCTGCCTCATCCTGATTTTCTTCACCTGTTTCACTGTTAATACTATAAGAAAGTATGTTACTTAAATATTTTCCGTCTTTTCTTATTGCAACTAATCTTACATCCATATCCGTGGTATCACTGTCTATGTCTAAAGAACACTCCAAATCACTGGTTCTTGCAACCATTTTAAAATCCCCATCATTTTTTCTGGTCGCAATCATGTATTCCTCTAATTCTTTACCTGAGCCATCACCGTAATCTTCCCAGTTCAGATCTATTTTTCCTGTATCTTCCTGATATTCTCCCGTAATATTAAAATCCCCATAATACTTTCCATTCATATCTATAGGGTCAAAGTAATCCACTACAAACATAGGTGCTTTATTCGTAGCTGTTCCACATATCCTCATATATAACATGTTCTCTTCCGTCCCGGTACATAGTGCAATTCCATATGCTTCAGGAATCTCACCAAACGCTATCTTTTCCACCCATTTCTTTACGTCCAGATTGTATTTTTTCCCCTGCTCAAATCCTGTCTGACTTGATATAAGTTCATCAGAATTGGACGGTTTTGTGTTCCATGTTACCTGAGAAATATCCCAGTTTTCTTCAACCGGATATATATTTATTACCGGGTTTCCAACCACTTCCTTTATATCAATGTTCAAAACAGCCAGACTTATAAACTTGTTCTTCAGCCTTTCTTCAAGTCCCCTCCATTTCATAATTGCCTGACCATAAAATCCTTCTGATATTTTTCCAACCAGCATTTCATTACCGCCATCTATGACATAATTCGCCGGATAACCACTGGTTGGATTACTTGCATCAACGGTATCCTTACTCGTCCAGTACATTGTAGTGTCAAGAGTTACCGGATATTTTGTATCTTTTGAATTCAAAAATTTCTCATCCAATGCTTCGGTAACTGTCCATGTATCACCGTTATTTTTTATATCATATTTTATGTTAAAGCTGTAATTAGTTCCGGTACTGTCACACAGGTATGGTGATGAAATATATGCCTTCTTTTTACCTTTTTCATCATATATTCCGATGACATTGGTTTTCTCATCCAGTTCCATGTACATACCATTAAGCACATATTCATAAGTAATCGTATTTTCTGCAGGTCTACTGTTAAAAATGACATTTTCCTTAACACCATTATTTAGTGATATGTACTGTGTTCTGCTATCCTCTCCGGTATATATAACTTCGTAGTCTCCATCACTTTTCTTTGGCATTTCACCTTTTTCCGTTTTCTGCGAAAATGCAATTTCATATTTATCTTTTTTCATAATAATTGGGGTATCTTTGCCGAGTTCTTCCGGAAAATACTGTTTTGAGTTTCCCTCAGTATTCACCATTTTATATTGGGCAATGGCTTTATTGCTTTCCACAACATCAGTCTTTTCAAGTTCCTTAAGATCTTTATTTTCTATTTCTTTTAAAGAGCTGTCATAGTCCTTCCACTTACCATTTTCCTTATAACGTATATCGTCTCCATACCATTCCAGTTTTTTGCTTCCATTGCTCATAAGATATGTGTTTGAGTTTTTGGTTCTTTCGTCTTTTAGTTCCTTTACGACCTTTACCTCATAACTTATCCTCCACTTTTGTTTACTACTTCAATTTCTCCCTATAATTGAAATTACATTAACGTTACTGTTTTTTCTTTTCATTCTCCCATTTTTAAGTATTCCGTTTATAGCCTTTATTTATCTACATTTTATTGTTGGGATTTTAATGTTGCAATAGGTTATGCGTAAACGTATCCGTTTTTTGCGCAAGTGAAGTTTTTTAAATTAATTTTTCATCTCATTAAACTTATCAAATTTCCAATATCATAATTTTATGAATCATCTCTACTGTATATAAGCTTATCTAAGCCAATCTGTTCAATAATATCTACATAGTTTTTAAAATCTATACGTAAAAAGAAAGACCTTAGATAAACTAAGATCTTTCCACCATTCAGTACAATTTAGTGTTATGAAAATTATAATAAATCTACAGTTAAATCATCATCTGAATCATCACTTGCAGTATCTTCATCTTCCTGACCACTTAATTCTTTTCTGCTTTCAACAACAACATTAAGCGAGCTGTTAAGTGAAGTCATCATAGTGCTTTGTGCACTTTCAAAACTATTCATACCTGTTGTAAGAATGCTCTGAACATTTGATAAAATATCATCTGTATACTGCATTGCTCTTGTTCTTAAATCGTTTGCTTCATTTGTAGCTGAATCTAAGATTCCCTGAGCTTCAGTTTGTGCCTGTTCAATAATCTGATTAGCTTCGTTGTATGCCTTCTGCATAATTTCATGTTCACTTACCAACTGATTAATATGTGCTGTTGCTTCAGCAATCATAGCCTCTGATCTTTCTTTAGCATCATTTAAAATAGCATCCTTGTTAGCAATAATCTTCTGATATTTCTTAATTTCATCAGGTGTTCTTAATCTTAATTCCGCTAACAATTCATCAATATCGTCTTTGTTGACAATAATTTTTGATGTTGATAATGGCTGAAATTTACAATTATCAATATATTCTTCTATCTCTGTAATAATCTGCTCAATCTTACTCATATCGCTTCTCCTTTATCTCTTAATCTTATCATAAACTTTATTTACAACTGTTTCAGGAACAAGTTTGCTAATGTCAGCGCCATAATATGCCGCTTCCTTCACTGTACTTGAGCTTAAATAAGCATACTCTAAACTAGTTGTAAAAAAGATTGTATCAATCTCATTGTTTAATACTGTGTTTGTCTGTGCCATCTGAAGTTCATATTCAAAATCAGTAACAGCCCTAAGACCTCTTACTATAACCTTGGCATTCACTTCCTTTGCGAAATCCACCAAAAGACCCTCAAAAGACATCACTTTAACGTTTGGTAAATCCTTAACAACTTCCTCTAGCATTTTAACACGATTTTCTACTGAAAACAACGGAGATTTAGAATTATTATTTAAAACACTGACGATTAATTCGTCCACAACTTTTGAAGCTCTCTTAATTATATCTAAGTGACCCATAGTTACGGGGTCAAAACTTCCCGGATATATCGCTCTAGTCATCCTTTCACTCCATAATCTTAAAAAAAACATGCTTGTTTGTCTTATACTTCTTTTCTTTCGTAATCTCAAATCCTAATTCTTCTGCGTAAGACATATCTGTATCTAGAGAAGCCTCCACAATGATTAAAGAATTTTTATTTATTAAATCAGATTTTCCCAGAAAAATCAACACATCCTTCTCGTATTCTTTGTTATAAGGTGGATCCATAAATACTACGTCAAATATTTCACTGCCATTTAGTCTGGCAAGGGCTTCGTTGCATGACATCTGCATTAACTGTGCTCCATCTTCAAGATGTGTAAATTTCAGATTTTCTTTTATGCAGTTGCAGGCTTCTCTATTATTCTCCACAAGATATGCTTTTTTAGCTCCACGGCTTAAAGCTTCTATGGCAATAGCTCCACTTCCACTAAACAAATCAAGAAATACTGCATCGTACATTAAATCATTAATGATGTTAAATAATGTTTCTTTAATTCTGTCTGTGGTAGGACGGGTATCCATTCCTTTAACGGTTTTAAGCTGTAATCTGCGTGCCTTTCCCGCAATAACTCTCATAAAGCGCCTTGCTCCTTATATTTTAAGAAAATCTCTTTTATATCAGGCAGATGCTTTCATCTGCTCCTGTTGTTTCCATAACAAAACATAAAAGCAAGCACTAATATGCCTGCTTTTACGTTGTCAATAAATGAATTACTTCATCTTATTCCTCTGTGTCCTCAGTTGCTTCCTCTACAGGCTCTTCAACTGTATCTTCAACTTCTTCATCAGGAAGGAGTTCCTTCATGCTTAAGCTGATTTTCTTTTCTTCTTCATTGAAATCAACAATCTTTGCTTCGATTTCCTGACCAATTGATAATTCATCAGCAGGCTTATCTACATGATGCTTTGCAATCTGTGATACATGTAATAATGCATCAACACCAGGCTCAATTTCAACAAATGCACCGAAATCTGTCATTCTTGCAACTTTTCCTGTAACAATAGCACCAACAGCAAACTTTTCACTTGCATTAGCCCATGGATTTGTGTCTTCAAACTTAAGACTTAAAGCAATCTTATCTCCGTTAATTTCTTTAATAAATGTAGTAACCTTATCACCAGGTTTGAAAAGTTTTCTTGGGTTTCCTACTCTGCCCCATGACATTTCAGAAATATGAAGAAGACCATCAGCTCCTCCGATGTCAACAAAAGCACCGAAATCTACAACACTCTTTACAACACCTTCAACAACATCACCTACTTTAATTCTTTCAAATAAAGCTTTCTTAGCGGCTTCCTTCTGTGCAACTATTAACTGCTTTCTGTCACCTATTATCCTCTTCTTTGGACTTAATACAAACTCTGTAATAACAAATTCAATTTCCTGATTGAGATATTTGTTTAAATCTCTTTCAAAATTGTCTGACACAAGGCTTGCAGGTATAAATACTCTTCCGCCTTCAACATCAACACTCAAACCACCTTTCAAAATCTGTACAACTGGTGCTTTGAGAACTTCTTTATTTTCAAAAGCTTCTTCAAGTCTCTTATTTGCCTTCTCTGCAGCAAGTCTCTTATATGATAAAGCAACCTGTCCTTCACCATCATTAACTTTAAGAACTTTGACTGTCAGTTCATCGCCTACTGAAATTACAGTTGTCAGATCTACAGGTGTGTTAGAGTATTCATCTCTTGTAAGAATACCATCAGCCTTATAACCTATATTAAGAACTGCGTAGTCTTCTCTTACACTGATTACCTTTCCTTCAAGAACTTCTCCATTGTGAATAGTCTTGAATGATTCATCCAACATTTGTTCAAAACTCATCTCTGACATTAAGAACGACCTCCTCAATAATATTCTTTGGGGTAGATGCCCCTGCTGTAATACCTATAGACTTTAATGAATTACCTTCACACGACTTCATATAACTGTAAAACTCAGACCCTTCCTTTAAATCATCAGTTGTCTGAATAAAAAATGTATTTTTGCATTCTTCCTTACATATATCGTATAGCTTTTGTGTATTCGAACTATGTCTGCCGCCAATGACAATCATAGCCTCAACTTTTGACGAAATTTCTTTCGCTTCAGCTTGTCTTTCGTGTGTCGCATTACATATCGTATTTACAACATTAATATCATAACCTTTTTTTTCTATAATTTCAACTAAATATTTAAATTTATTGTGGTTAAATGTCGTTTGTGATACAATACATACCTTTGAATCCGATTTAATTGTAATTTTTTCAACATCTTCACTGTTGTTTACAACCCATGCTTTGCCATTTACCCAGCCTTTTATACCTTCTACCTCAGGATGTTTATCATTTCCGATTATAATTACTTCTCTGCCATTAGCACTTTCCTCAAATACAATTTTATGAATTTTTTTAACAAAAGGACATGTTGCATCGACTATTCGTATTTTTTTATTTTCCAATAAATCATAAATACTTTTTTCTACTCCATGGGAGCGGATAATTACTGTTCCTTCTGTAATTATCTTTAGTCCTTCTAAATCATCTATAACCTTTACACCCTTTGATTCCATATCCTGTACAACCTGCTCATTGTGGATAATGGGACCATAGGTATATATTCCTGTATTATGATTTTCTATTTCATCATAAACACTGTTTACGGCTCTTTTAACACCAAAACAAAAGCCTGCGCTTTTTGCCAGCACAATATCCATATACTATTTACCTTCCTTTGCAAGCTCTTTAATTTTATTTACAACTTCTTCAATATTCATGTTGGATGAATCAATTAAAACCGCGTCATCAGCTTTCTTTAAAGGTGAAATTTCCCTGTTCATATCCCTGTAATCCCTGTCTTTAATATCCTTTTCAATATCTTCTATGTTACAGTCCACACCTTTTTCCAGAAGTTCATTATATCTTCGCTCAGCTCTTGTTTTAGAACTTGCCGTTAAATATATTTTAAGGTCTGCATTTGGAAGCACGGCAGTAGCAATATCTCTTCCATCCATAACGACATTATTTTTACTTGCTATGTCACGCTGCATTTCCACTAATCTTTCTCTTACCGGACCATACACTGCAATGGCACTGGTCATGTTTCCAATAACCTCCTGCCTTATTTCACCGCTTACATCTTCATTGTTTAGCTTCATTTTCTGAACACCATTTTCATACCTAATGGATACTTCCGCTTCCCTGCATTTTGCCACAACTTTTTCTTCTTCATCAGCTTTTATTCCTGCTCTATAGCATGAAAGTGCCATTGTTCTGTACATAGAACCTGTGTCCACATAAATAAATCCCAGTTCCTTTGCTACTATTTTGGCTATTGTACTTTTTCCGGCCCCTGCCGGTCCGTCTATTGCTATATTATACATAAATTCCTCCATTTTAATAAATACTGCTTCCTGCTAAATATCCTGTGCTCCACGCCACCTGAAGGTTATACCCTCCTGTCAGTGCATCTATGTCAAGAACTTCCCCTGCGAAATATATACCCGGCACAATTTTTGACTCCATGGTTTTTGGGTTAATGTCCTTTACTGACACTCCGCCTTTTGTAATAATTGCCTCATTATAGCCTCTTGCACCTGAAATACTCATTTTCAATTCTTTTATTAATTTAACCAGATTTTCTCTTTCTTCTTTTGTTATTTCATGTACTTTTTTATATTGATTAATACCGGATAATTCAACAATAACCGGAATAAGTTTTTTAGGCAATAATTTATCTAATGAATTATTGAAATTTCTGTTTATGTTTTCTTCAAAATCTTTTAATATTCTTTTGTCTAATGCCTCATTAGAAAGAGCCGGTTTCAAGTCTATTTTTGCAATAAATTGATGTTCCTTTAACTTGTCACTTATATGACCACTTGCCGACAAAACAAGAGGCCCGCTTATTCCAAAATGAGTAAAAAGCATTTCTCCCATTTCACTATAATATTGTTTTCCTGTTTCATCCTGAATTTTAAGCTCCACGTTTTTAAGGGATAGTCCCTGAAGTTCCTTACAAAATTCCTCTTTAATATTAAATGGCACCAAAGATGGATATCTCTCTGTTATAGTATGTCCTATTTTTTCTGCGAATTTATATCCGTCTCCTGTAGAACCTGTAACAGGGTACGAAATGCCTCCCGTTGCTATTATACAGGCATCACCAATATGTTTTTTTCCATTTTTTTCTTTTAATATTATATTTTCATTTTCTTTACTAACAGATACAATCTCTGATTTCAAGTGAATATTAACTCCAATATCCCTCATCATTTTGTTTAATGCATAAATTACATCTGAGGACTTATCACTTAAAGGAAAAACTCTGTTTCCCCTTTCAATTTTTGTTTCTACTCCTGCACTTTCTATCATTGTACATACTCCGTAGCTGTCTAAACAATGATATGCACTGTACAAAAACTTTGAATTTCTCATTATATTGGCAAAATGATTTTCTATATCCGATGCATTTGTAATATTACATCTTCCTTTGCCTGTTATAAAAAGTTTCTTTCCGTTTTTTTCGTTTTTTTCAAAAACATGAACTTCATTTCCATTATATGCAGCAGCTATGGCAGCCATCATTCCTGCCGCGCCGCCTCCAATAATCAATACCTTACTCATTTCTAAATCCTTTTTTTCCGGGAAATTTACCCTTATTAAAAGATAACACCTGCTTTTAATAAGCAGGTGTTTAAAGTCTTTCACAATATAAATATTATACCGGATATGCTCCGTTTTCCTTATCAGCTACAGCCGGATCAACCTTTGTCTGCTGTGCTTCCCTGTATTCGAAAAATTCCTTTGCAACCTGTGGGAATAATGCGTATGTAAGAACATCCTCATCCTGCTGTTTCCACTGTGCACATTCTTTTTCAAACTTATCAAGAGATGGCTCTAACAAATCTGCCGGTCTGCAGGTAATAGGCTTTTCATCACCAATTGCCTTCTTCTGAACTTCTTCATTGAAAGGCTTAACTGTCTGACCATATTTTCCTGCTAACAAATCCTTTGCCTGCTGATTAATCATCTTGTATCTTTCACCCATAACAACATTTAAAACTGCCTGAGTACCAACAATCTGGCTTGATGGTGTAACAAGAGGTGGTTCACCAAAGTCCTTACGAACTCTTGGAACTTCTTCAAGAACCTGTTCAAACTTGTCTGATGCACCCATTTCATCTAACTGTGAAACAAGGTTTGATAACATTCCACCAGGTACCTGGTAAAGAAGTGTATTAATATTAACACCCATAACCTTTGGATTTAATAATCCATTCTTAAGGCACTCTTCTCTGTATGGTCTGAAGTAATCTGCAACCTGCTTTAACAGCTTCTGATCAAGACCTGTATCATAAGGTGTCCCCTTAAATGTCTCAACCATAACTTCTGTTGCCGGCTGTGATGTTCCCATAGAGAACGGTGAAATAGCTGTATCAATAATATCACATCCTGCTTCAACAGCTTTCATATATGTCATAGCTGCTACACCTGATGTGTAATGTGTATGAAGATCTATTGGAATGTCTGTTCCTTCTCTTAATGCCTGAACTAATTCAGTTGCCTTGTATGGTGTAAGAAGTCCAGCCATATCCTTGATACAAAGTGAGTTAGCACCCATATCTTCAATTCTCTTTGCTGTTTCTTTCCAATAATCAAGAGTATATGCATCTCCTAATGTATATGAAAGAGCAATCTGTGCATGACCTTTTTCCTTGTTTGCTGCCTTTACAGCTGTTTCTAAATTTCTAAGGTCATTTAAGCAGTCAAAGATTCTAATAATATCAATACCATTAGCTATTGATTTCTGAACAAAATATTCAACAACATCATCTGAATAATGACTATAGCCTAAAATATTCTGTCCTCTGAAAAGCATCTGTAATTTTGTATTTTTAAATCCGTCTCTTAACTTTCTAAGTCTCTCCCATGGATCTTCTTTTAAAAATCTAAGGGATGCATCAAAAGTTGCACCACCCCAACACTCAACTGCATGATAACCTACTTTATCCATTGTGTCGATAATAGGAAGCATTTCCTCAGTAGGCATTCTTGTGGCAATAAGTGACTGATGTGCATCTCTTAATATAGTTTCGGTAATCTTTACCGGTTTCTTATCTGCCATTTTTATTTCCTCCATTTAAATTCCGAATATAGCCATAAATGTTCCTGCAGCGACTGCAGTACCAATAACTCCGGCTACGTTAGGTCCCATTGCATGCATCAAAAGGAAGTTTGTAGGATCAGCTTCAGATCCAACCTTCTGTGATACTCTTGCTGCCATTGGCACGGCTGATACACCTGCAGAACCAATAAGTGGATTAACTTTTCCATGTGTTACAACACACATAAGTTTACCAAACAAAACTCCGGCTGCCGTACCTACTGCAAAGGCTACCAAACCTAAAATTACGATTTTAATTGTGTCAACATTAAGGAATGCTTCAGCACTTGTTGTAGCACCAACACTTGTTCCAAGTAAGATAACTACAATGTACATAAGTGCGTTACTTGCTGTTTCCTGTAACTGTTTAACAACTCCGGATTCTCTAAATAAGTTACCTAACATAAGCATACCAACTAATGGAGCTGTTGTAGGTAAAATCATAACAACAACGATAGTAACAACTATAGGGAATAAAATTTTCTCTAACTGTGAAACATGTCTAAGCTGTTCCATCTTAATTTCACGTTCCTTCTTAGTTGTTAATAATTTCATAATTGGTGGCTGAATAATAGGAACCAATGACATATACGAATATGCTGCTACTGCGATAGGTCCTAACAAATCAGTCTGTCCAAGCTTTCCTGCAAGGAAAATAGATGTAGGTCCGTCTGCTCCACCGATAATAGAGATGGCTGCAGCTGCCTTTCCACCAAATCCCATGAAAATTGCAAGGAAATATGCCCCATATATACCGAACTGTGCTGCAGCTCCAAGAAGGAAACTCTTTGGATTTGCAATAAGCGGTCCGAAGTCCGTCATAGCACCTACACCCATGAAAATAAGTGAAGGAAGAATACTATATTCGTCTAATATGTAGAAGTAATATAACAATCCTCCTGCTTCACCGTCAGCAGGTGCTTTCATAATGTCCGGATACATATTTACTAAGAGCATACCAAAGGCAATAGGAACCAGTAATAATGGTTCATATCCTTTTTTAATTGCTAAGTATAGGAAAATACAGGCTACGGCAATCATAATATAGTTTCCACCGCTAAGGCTAAAAAACGCTGATTGTCCTACCAGATTTCCCAATGTATCAAAGATGTTCATTTGTTACCTCCAGTTTTTTAATATTAACTAGTTTAATGTTGCAATAACTGCACCTGCTTCAAAGCTGTCTCCAACGCTAACAGAAATGCTTGCAACTGTTCCATCTTCCGGAGCAACAACAGAATTTTCCATCTTCATTGCTTCAAATACTAATATTGTTTCACCTTTCTTAACTGCCTGACCAGGATTTGCACTGATTGATAAAACTTTTCCAGGCATAGGTGCTGTAACCTTAACACTTCCTTCTTTTCCGGTAGCTACAGGTGCTGCCGGCTTAGCAGGTGCTGCTGCCTTCTTTGCAGGTCTTACCGGTGCACTTGCTGTACTTCCTGTTTCTTCAACAGTTACATCATATACATTTCCATTAACTGTAATTGTATAACTTTTCATTTTGTATCCTCCTAAATATAGATAGTAATTAACGTCTTCTTATTGATCTTACAACAAAACTGTCTGTAGATGTATGTTCGCTTGCGGCTATTGCAGCAGCAATAACAGCTATAAGCTCTGAATCATCCGTTGTCTCTTCTGTAGTACTTACCGTACTTTCAGACGGTGTGGTTGCTTCTTCTGAAGCTTTATTTTTCTTTCCAAAGGAATCAACAATTTTTGGAATGAATCCAAAGCAGGAAATAATAAAGCTTATAAAAATTAATACAAGGAATACAACGCCCATTCCGAGTAATGTGTTACCACCTGCTGTTTGAAGCTTACCTAACAAAGTGTTGTTTCCTTCGTCAGGAAGATTAAACTCTATGGATGTAGGCACACATCCGAGATTGTCAAATAATGATACATGCATAATCATCTTTAAATCTCTTTTTTCAAAATGAAGCATAGCGCTTACATCTACTTTTCCGTCTTCTGTTTCTTCAACTTCAATTTTGTCATAAGACTTATATTCACCGCATTTCTCATCGCCAACAGTTTTGGCAAAGTTCTCAAATGCGTCTGTCTGATAACTAAAATATCCACCAAGATATTCTAATTCATCATCACTGCAATTTGAATACTGAGATATGGCATTGGCATACTGTTCAACTAACGCTTTTGCCTGAGCCATGGTTATCTTGCCGTCTGCATATGTTTTCATATCCTCAGCAGATAACGTTGTCTCCTCCTGTGTAGCAGTCTCATCAAGATTAATCACATCATCTGCCATAACCATAACACTGCTTAAACCAAAACAAATTATAAGAGAAACCAGTGAAAATATTAAACGTAACTTTCTTTTAATATTCATATTGTCCTCCTATTAAACTGTTCCGTGCTTTTTACCAGGTCTGTCTTCAAATTTTGTATATAACATTTCAAATGCACCTATTATGTACTTTCTTGTATCAACAGGTTCAACAATACTATCAACATATCCTCTTGCAGCTGCTGACATTACACTGCCCTGAAGCTTCTGGTACTCTGCTGTCTTTTCAGCGATAACTTCTGTTGCATCACCGCTTTCAATTTCATCAGCATACATAATCTTAACAGCACTTGCAGCATCCATCATTCCAACCTTGGCTGTTGGCCATGCGTAAACAACGTCTGCACCTGTTGCCTTGCTGTTCATTGCAATATATGCACTTCCTATTGCATCTTCCACAATAAGATTTACCTTAGGAACTGTTGCGTTAGCAAAAGCATATATAAGCTTTGATGTAGCTTTTGCACCCTTCTTTTCCTGGCATTTTGTTGCCTTGAATCCATTAACATTAGTTAATGTAAGTATAGGAATTTCAAAAGCATCACAAAATTCAACAAAATCTGCAGCTTTTTCACAGCCGTTAGCTGTAAGCTTTGCTTCATATTCTGCTGTAACATTCATATCTTCATCATATGATTTAGTTCTGTTAGCTACTGCACCTACTGTAGCTCCATTTAACTTAATAAAAGCTGTAACCATTTCAGGAGCATAATCTTTCTTAACTTCAAGAACATATCCCTCATCTGAAATGCTTGTCAGTGCCTGTAATGTGTCCTCACCGCAGTTTTCAATTCCTTCTGCTGCTCTGTTTAAATCATCATCACATTCTAAATCAAATGCTTCATCCTCATTATTTGAAGGAATGACTGATATAAGGTCTCTTAATCCCTCCATGATTTCCTGCTGTGTTCCAACGAAATCAACATTTCCTGCTGTCTCACTCTGGAACTTAGCTGATGAACTGTCACACACTTCTTTTCTGTTTCCTTCAATTGCATCCGGAGAATTCACAAATAAATGTGCATTATCCTTCTCCATAAATGTAAAATCAGAAAGTCCTGCAATAACACTTAATCCTCCACCACAATTTCCAAATATTACTGAAATCTGTGGAATAACCCCTGATGCAAGTGACTGTTTCATATAAATCTGTCCAAATGCATTAAGTCCGTCTACTGACTCCTGAAGTCTAAGACCTGTACTGTCAATAAGGCCAATAACAGGTGCTCCCATCTTCATAGCCATATCGTAGAGGTTAGAAATTTTCTTAGCGTGCATTTCTCCAACTGAACCACCAAGTACTGATGAATCCTGGCTGTAAACATACACTAACTTTCCATTGATAACACCATATCCGGTAATAACACCGTCTGATGGAGTATCTTTTGCCTTGATGTTAAAATCTGTGCTTCTTGCTTTAACCAATCCGCCGATTTCAACAAAACTGTTATCATCAAGAAGAGTTTCTATCCTCTCTCTTGCTATAACTTTAGCTGCTGTACTCATAATCAGTCCTCCAATAAAATTTTAATCTTTTTTATCCAGTATATATCTTACCCGGATAACAAACGGCAAAGAAATATTTTATGTTTTAACATATATTTTGCCCACACATATATCCACGCCACTGCATCAATATATGTGTGAGCAAAATATTTACACAAACTCTGTAGTTTGCCGGTATATAACAACCAAATTTTTTGCCTTATATAGATTAAACCTTTTCCTGTCAAATAGCAAGTTATTTTTTTAATAAAAAAGGGCAAAAAACTTAATTTTTTTATGCTGTCTTAATTCTGTTTTTAATCCATTCGCTGTTAATCGGTTCAAAGGTCTTATCCTCAAAGTAAACATTGTACCATACAAGGAATACATAAACCGTCCATATTCTTCGGCTGTTATCAGCTTTTCCTGCCCTATGGTCTTCCATCAGTTTAACAAGAATATCTGTATTAAAGAACTGTTTTGCCGCATCACCGGTTAATGTTTCCATTACCTTGTTATAGTATTTATCTTCTTTAAGCCAAACTCTGATAGGTACCGGGAAGCCTAACTTTTTCTTGTTAGCTGTTGCCTCCGGAATATGTCTTTTTGCTGCAATTCTAAAAGCTCGCTTTGTAGCTTCGTTATTACATCTGAAATCTATAGGAAGCGTTTTTGCATATTTAAATACTTCCACGTCTAAAAACGGTACTCTTGATTCAAGGCAGTGAGCCATGCTCATTTTATCTGCCTTAAGCAAAATATCACCCTGAAGCCAGAAATTAGTATCAATATACTGCATCTTGGCAATGTCATTTAAGTGACTTACTTTCTTGTATGTTGGTGCCACGATTTCCTGTGGTGAAACATGAGTAGGTGCATTTTTAAGGAGTTTTTCCCTGTCTTTTACGGAAAACATATTGGCATTTCCAATAAATCTCTCCTCAACAGTTTTACTACCTCTTATAATAAAATCACGTCCCTTAACATCAGGCATTGCCGAGGCAACCTTTGCAAGACCTTTTCTTATGCATCTTGGTATTTTCTGATACCCCTTTAATGACAACGGTTCATGATAAATATTATAGCCGCCAAAGAACTCGTCTGCCCCTTCTCCTGACAAAACAACTTTTATCTGTTCAGCAGCAAGCTGGTCAACAAAATAAAGGGCAATACAGGATGGATCTGCTAAAGGTTCATCCATATAATACATTACTGTAGGGATTGAGTCAAAATATTCGTCACTGTCTATATTTTTGCTGTAATTTTTCTTGCCCAATTCTTTTACAAGACCTTCTGCATATCTTATTTCATTATACTTGCTTTGTTTATCCAAAAATCCCACCGTAAAGGTTTTTTCTCCCGGAAATTCCGATACAACATAACTTGAGTCAACTCCACTTGATAACAGAGAACCAACCTCAACATCTGCTATCATATGGGCATCAACAGTATTATGAACGACTTTTTCGATTTCAGAAACAGTTTCTTCTAAATCACCATCAGCCTTTGGTTCCATCATAGGGTCAAAATAACGTTCAATTTCCATTTTTCCGTCTTTATAAATCATATAATGTCCTGCCGGCAATTTATACACTCCCTTAAAGAATGTTTCAGGAAGTACGGAATACTGGAAGCTTAAATACTGCTCTAAAGCTTCCTCATTTACCTTTCTCTCAAATCCCGGATATTCTAATATTGCCTTGATTTCTGAAGAGAAAACGAGATTTTTGTTAATGTTTGCATAATAAAAAGGCTTAATTCCAAAATGATCCCTTGCACCAAACATAGTATTAGTTCTGCTGTCCCAAATGACAAAAGCAAACATTCCTCTTAGCTTATGCAGCAAATCTGTTCCATATTCCTCATATCCGTGAATAAGACATTCTGTATCTGAATCATTTGAAAACTGATGTCCCTTTTTAATAAGTTCTTTTCTTATCTCTAAGTGGTTATATATTTCTCCATTAAAAACAATTGCTATATCACCGGTTTCATTGTACATAGGCTGTGCACCATGACTTAAATCAATAATACTAAGTCTTCTGTGACCGATTGCCGCATGCTTGTCCACATACATTCCTTCATCATCGGGACCTCTGTGGGCAATTTTGTCCATCATGTTTTTTAAAACTTTTCTGCTGTTATCTAATTCTCCAATTATTCCACATATTCCACACATACTTTATATCTCTCTTTCATTAGTTTCGCCTTATAAAACTGCCTTTACTTCATCTTCCTTTATAACTTCACTTATAAGAACACGTTCATCCATAGGGTGCTTAACTCCCTTTATTTCCTGATAATCTTCATGTCCCTTTCCTGCTAAAACTATAACATCTCCATCCTTTGCATTTAAAATGGCGTAACGTATGGCATCTTTTCTGTCAGGAATTGTTACATATTCCCCATCTGCCTTATGCACCCCAACTAAAATATCATTAATAATATCCATAGGTTCCTCAAATCTTGGATTATCTGATGTTACAATGGTAAAATCAGATAGTTTTGATGAAACCTCACCCATTTCAAATCTTCTGCCTCTCGCCCTGTTTCCACCACATCCAAACACTGTAACTAAGCGCTTTGGGTTATATTCCTTAAGGCTTTTAAGAAGACTTTCTAAGCTCATAGCATTATGGGCATAATCTATCATAAGAGTAAATCTCTTTGATACAGGAATAATTTCAACTCTTCCTTTCACCCTTACATTTTTAAGGGCTTCTCTTATCTTTTCAACATCATTTGTAAAATGACTGCATATTGCTATAGCACATAATGAATTATATACACTAAAATTCCCCGGAATATCAATTTCCACAGGGAAATTCATTTTTCCTGATAAATCATATGAAACACACAGGCTCCCCGGCTTTGTAAATAACCTAATATCTGATGCCTTAAAATCATAATCGCCCTTTACACCAAAGGTTTCCAATTCACATGTGTGTCCCTCTAAAACCCTGTCTATATAATCTGCATCCATATTCACAATTCCCTGACGGCACTGCTTTAGCAACATACTTTTGCAATGAAGATAATCGTCAAAGTCCTTGTGTTCATTAGGGCCAATATGGTCAGGCTCAATATTGGTAAATATACCATAGTCAAATGTAAATCCTGATACTCTGTGAAGCATAAGTCCCTGGGACGAAACCTCCATTACCACACATTTGCAGCCTGCTTTAACCATTTTGGCAAAGGTCTCCTGAACCACAAAAGACTCCGGTGTGGTATTTTTAGCAGGAGTTATTTCATCTCCTACAATAGTTTCAATTGTTCCTATAAGTCCTGTTTTTATTCCAACGCTTTCTAAAACCTGACGTACCATATATGTAGTTGTTGTTTTTCCTTTAGTTCCCGTTATACCAATGGTAATGAGTTTTTCTGCCGGATGTCCAAAATACGCCGCCGACATACAGGCTAATGCATATCTGGTATCTTCAACCTTTATAACTGTAATGTTCGCATCTACATTTACATCTTCCATTACCACAACTGCAACAGCACCTTTTTGTGCCACATCTTCTATAAATTCATGTCCGTCAAATCCGGCACCCTTAATACACACAAATACATCATCCCCTGAAACCTTTCTTGAATCATTTACAAGATGATTTATTGTCACTTCATCCGTGCCTTTTACTATGGTATATTCAATTTTTTCCAATAAATCTTTTAATAACATATTATTTCCTCATTAAATATCAATATTTCCGGTAAATGCAATCCTTGCAGGTCCCGTCATGTAAACTGTATTTTCATCTGTATTATATTTTATTTTCAAATCTCCGCCTAATAGCTTCACAGTAACCTTATTGTCTGTAAGATTATTTAATACACAGGCAACAACACTGGCACAGGCACCGGTTCCGCAGGCTAAGGTTTCTCCTGAACCACGCTCCCAGACTCTCATTTTAATTGTTTTTCTGTCAATTATCTGAATAAATTCCGTATTGACTCTGTCAGGAAAAATTTCATTTTTTTCAAATCCCGGCCCAATTTTTTCGATTTTCAGACTATCTGTATCATCAACAAATGTAATGGCATGAGGATTTCCCATGGAAACACAGGTGATGCCATATTCCTTACCATCAATAACAACCGGTTCATTAATTACCTTCTCTTTGTCAGATATAACCGGTACATCCTTTGCATTTATAATAGGACTTCCCATATTAACCCGTACTGTTTTAACCTTACCATTTTCCACATTTAATTTAAGTGTCTTAATTCCTGCTAAGGTTTCCACGGTTATAACTTCTTTATCAATCATTTTATAATCATAAACATATTTAGCAACGCATCTGATTCCGTTTCCACACATTTTCCCTTCAGAGCCGTCTGCATTGTACATACTCATTTTAAAATCTGCCACTTCTGAAGGATTTATAACTATAAGTCCGTCTGAACCGATTCCAAAATGTCTGTCGCTTACAATTTTCGACAACTCGTTGGGATTATCTATTTTTGTATTGAAACCATTAACATAAACGTAATCGTTTCCACAACCTTCCATTTTCACAAATTCCATATAAACAAGACTCCTTTAAATTTCATAATCTGTCTTTTTAACTTTTTACATTATGCACACATATTAGTATGCACAAGCAAATTCGGTTTAAATATACCACAGTTAGCTTTATAAATAAAGTAATTATTGAAATATGAAATAATCTAAAGTCTTTTTAAAGCAATATTTAAAATCATATTTTTCAACACTATCCACAGCCTCTATTTTACATTTTTTCACACATTGATTATTTATATACAGTTTTACTTCCCCTATTTTTTCTCCTGATTTTATAGGTAATTCATAGTTAAACTCCGTTTTTGCTTCCACTGTATCATTCCTAGATACCAATGCTTTGTAGGGACCAATGGCAACAGCTATAATTTGTTTTTTTGTTCCATTTTCAATATTTACGGGAAAAGATATTCTGTTTTTCAAAATTTTTTTGGTATCAAAGTTATTTTTTCCATAATCCATTAATTTAGTAGTATCTCTCCACTTATATGTTTTGTTAGGAGGCCATCCGCTGGCAAGAACACAGGAAACATACACTCTGTTGTTGCTTTTTACGGCACCTACAAAACAATATCCTGCATCACCTGTAAATCCTGTCTTTATTCCAATGGCATCACTGCTCATATTAAGAAATGCATCTTTGTTATTAACAACAATATGTCTCTTATTGCTGCAATCATAAAAGGAATAGGATTTTGTATTTGTAATTTTTAAAAACTGCTGATTTTTTATGGCATAAGCTCCAATTAAAGCCATATCATATGCTGTAGAAAAATGCCCCTTAGCATCAAGTCCGTTAGGAGTAACAAAATTGGTGTTGACTGCACCAATTTCTCCTGCTTTTTTGTTCATAAGTTTTACAAATTCTTCCACACTTCCTGCTACCCCTTCTGCCACAGCCACTGCCACATCATTATAAGACTCTAGCATCATGGCATAAAGCAAATCTCCTATTTTATATTTTTCCCCTTTTATGGCATTCATATGAACTTTAGGCATAGAAGCTGCCCTTTTGCTTATTTCCACCACCTCATCAGGAGATGCATTTTCAAGGGCAACTATACATGTCATTATTTTCGTTGTACTTGCCATTGCCATTTTATTATTATAATTCTTTCCAAAAAGCACTCTGCCTGTTTTTCCGTCAATAAGTACCGCTGACTTTGCAGATAATTCGCTTTCCTTAAGTTCCTTTGTTTCCTCTCCAAATCCCTGTTTAGAAAACACCATATTAAGTACCAAAACTAAAATTATAAAACAACATTTTAATCTTTTATTCATTATTATCACTTTAAACATGCATCCGTATAATATATGCATTTTAAGTAACTTTTATCCCCTTGTATAAAAATATGTGTTAATCATTGGATTTAAGGGTTACCTCTTCCTCTGCCTCATGTTTAAACTCATCTATCATATCCTGACTTACTACAGGGAGGCTGTCTGCTGATTCCACACCAAATCTTCTTAAAAATTCCTCAGTAGTTCCAAATAAAAGAGGACGTCCCGGTGTGTCCATTCTCCCTACCTCTTCCACCAGCATATACTCCACTAACTTATTAACTGCGAAATCTGATTTTACTCCTCTTATTCTTTCAATTTCAGACTTTGTTATAGGCTGTTTGTAAGCAATAATAGATAAGGTTTCCATTAAAACATCCGTTAAAACCTGTCTTTTAGGCTGCTTTGCCACCTTAATAAGTGCTTCGTACATTTCCGGTTTAGTACACATCTGGTATGCCCCGTCAAGTTCTATGATTTTCACCCCTCTTTCAGGAGTGTCCATTTCTTTTTGCATTTCTTTTACTATTTTTTTTACTTCTGAAGGTTTGATTTCTAATGCATTTGCAATTTTATTAATATCAACTGATTCCCCCATGGTAAATAAAATAGCCTCTATTTCTGCTTTGTAATTTCTTTCCATTTTAACCTCTTTACTCTATTGAATCTATGTATATATCATCAAAAGTTTTTTCCTGATGAACTTCAATTTTTCCAATTTTAATTAATTCCAACACCGCCAGAAATGAAACAATAACTTCCATTTTTGAACTTTGCTGTTCTAAAAGCTGCTTAAAACTACATCTTTTTCTTTTCTTTAGTACATCAGTAACAAAATCCATTTTGTCAGGAAGGCTTACTTCCTCCATTTCAATTTTTCCAAATTTACTTCTTACAGGATCAATTTTATCCATTTGTCTTTTAAGCACCATTTGAAAAATATCATTTAACTTTGACAAATCCACATCTGATAGCAATTTATCCAAATCCACCGGAGGCTCATATTTTTTAACCTCCTCAGGAACTGTAGGCTCTTTATATAATGATTTTCCAGCGTAAACCTGCATATCTCTTAATTCCCCTGCAGCATATTTGTACATCTTATATTCAATAAGTTTCTCCACCAGTTCTGCCCTAGGGTCAATTTCTTCACCGTTTTCGTCCACTTCTTTTGGTAGAAGCATTCTGCTTTTTATATCTATCAGGGTAGCTGCCATTACCAAAAATTCACTTGCCAAATCCAAATCATCTTTCGGCATTTTACTTACGCAATCAAGATACTGTTCCGTAATTTCCACAATAGGTATGTCATAAATATCTACTTTGTTTTTTTCAATAAGATGCAGCAGTAAATCAAGAGGTCCTTCAAATGCATCCAGTTTAACTTCCAGTTCAATCATTTTAATTTCTCTCCATTTTTTCTCGAACTTTAATTGTACATAAAAAATTTCTTTTTTTCAATACAATATAATTTTAAGCACCTAAATTTATCAGGTTATCTGGAACATATATTTTACTAATTTTAGAAATGTGAAACCATAATCTGCTTTATCCACCGTTTCCTCTGCCATAATTTTAACTTCTCCGATTTTCTTTTTATCCATTATGTATTCAATTTTTCCTACTATATCTCCCTTCCTTACCGGTGCATTTATGTTGTCTTTTAAAGCCACTTTAGATTCTATACCATCAATTTTTCCACCTTTAGTATCAACATATGAAAATGTATCATTTTGCACTTTTACTTTGTCCTTTTCCCCGCCACATATATTTACCTTGTTCTGATATTTCTTATTATCCTTATACACCTTACAATTTGAAAAACCGTAATTTATAAGGCTGTTGGACTGGACAAATCTTGCCTTATAATCCGGAGCCGCCATAACCACTGCAATCAATTCCACACCATCCTTTTCTGCCACAGTGGAAACACAGTATTTTGCTTTTGACGTGCTTCCTGTTTTAAGCCCTTTTACATACCTATTGGTTTTAAGTAACTTATTTGTGTTAGTAAGCATAAATTCACTTTCCCCTTTATTGGTTTTGTGTGTAAAACTTTCCATCCATATGGTAGAATATTTAAAAATCTCCGGATACTTCACAATTAATTCTCTTGACATAATTGCCACATCCATTGCTGATGTATAATGATTATCCGAATCAGTCAGCCCACAGCAATCTTCAAAATGTGTATGTTTCATTCCAAGGTTCTTTGCCCTTTTATTCATTTCCTTTACAAATTCTTCTTCTGAACCTGAAATATGCTCAGCCATGGCTACAGATGCATCATTTCCCGATGCAATTATAATGCACTTTATAAGAGTTTCTACATTTTGTTGCTCTCCTTCTTCCAAAAACACCTGGGAACCTCCCATACTTTTGGCATGGGCACTGGTAGTAACCATATCCTCTAACTTTATTTTACCACTATGTATTGCATCAAAAATTAGTATTAAAGTCATTATTTTAGTTATACTAGCAGGACTTAATTTTTCATTTTCATTTTCTGCTTTAATTACTGTTTTTGAGGACGCCTCCATAAGTACATAGGATTTACATTTCATCTCTGCTTTTTCATCACCTTGTATTGTAAATGTGGACGTTATCAAAATACTTAGTGAAATCATAGCAACCAGCACTCTTTTAAACAACCTGTTGCACCATTTTTCATAAAACATGATTTTTTCCATAAAAAAACTCCATTACACCTTTATACATTGTAATGGAGTTTAAAAATTTTATGCTATTTTTCTTTCTTCTTTTTCTTTGAAGATTTAGATTTTGTTTTTTTCGACTTATCCTTTGTTGTTTGTGCCTTAGTGCTTGACGGTTGCATTTCCTCCTGATTATATACAAAAGGCTCTGTTTTTGACAGCACATGCTCATCAGAATTTTGCTGATATACCGAGAAGCTGTCGCCATCTTTTAAGTCCGGATAAACAATCATCAATGTATTAGGATCTATATATACCGTTTTTTGCTTTTCGTCATTTATATATACCTTACTGTAGCTTGTAAAATAATTTCCGTATATATACACCGTACCTACATCATCCCCAATAGGGGTAACGGAGCTTACCTTTACATCATGAAGTCCGAATTTCAAATCTGTTGGCTTATATGGGTTTTCTCCGTTTGCCGCATAATTGTCTCCATAAAGCAAATCGTAAGATAAATTCTTAAGGCCTTCCTGATAGGTTTCATCGTCATCATTTTTGTGTAACTGTGTGTAATTATTAATCTTTCCGGAGTTCATATTTAAGCCACCAAGTATTTTGGACTCCAACTGATACGCTTCTATATCCTCGTTAGTATAATTAGTCTTAAAATTAGACCAGATAGCATACTGAGTCTGGTATACATCACCGTTTACCAAATCCTCTCCTGATATACCAAAGCTTGGCAGATGATCACCATACATTACAAGAATGGTATCCTCACCAAAGTTTTTAAGGGCTTTTGTAAGTTTTCTTAAAAACTTATCCATTTCATTAGTCTGCCATGCATAATACTGATACTGGTTTGTAACGTCTTCATCGTCTACACCTGAAACTTTAATAGGATAGTCATAATCACCACTTGTAGGATAACTTCCATGTCCCTGTACTGAAATAGTATAAATGAAGTCCTGCTTTTTAGTAGATTTTAATGCCTGCATAATATAATCCGTAAGGAAATAATCCTTTGCCCATCCCATAGGTGTAAAATCATCTATATACATATTTTCAATAGATTGGAATGTATCATATCCTAAATTAGAAAATACCACATTTCTTCCATAAAAGGTTGCAGTGTTATTATGAATGGCATGACAGCTGTAGCCATACTCCTTTAAGTTGTAGCATATGCTTTCACTGGTAGTATCTACTAATTTAGTTTTAAAAGGATATTCTCCCGGACCAAAGAAATCTAAATTAATTCCTGTCATAACCTCAAATTCCGTATTTACCGTTCCAGCACCAACTATAGGCACATTTAAGTATCCACTTGGATAATTTTTCATTAACTTTTCAAAATACGGAACAGGATTTTTTGATAATTTAACATTTTTAAGATTGTTCATATCAAAAAATGACTCTAACTGCAAGAAAATAATATTTGGTTTCTTCTTAGCCTTCTTAAGGGTTGTTTTATCGTCATCATCCTTCACTATTTTTTCAATAGTTTCACCTGAATATGAATTAGGCTTGTCAATTCCTGTATTTATAAGACTATTTGAAAAACAATAAACAAATCCGTAATCATAATACGACACTCTAAGTTCTCCAAATTTCATGGAAAGAAGTTCTGATGCCACTCCCAAATTAATTGTTCCCAGACCTATCGCCCAAATAACAGCAATTCCAATAATATTTCTTGCATATTTAATCTTGTGATTGACTTTTGGTGCCTTAAAGAACATAACGACCAGTCCTACTATTGCCAAAATAAGTGCAATAACAACCAAAACAATCTGAAATGTTGAAAAATACTTATTTATAACCCCTAAAGCACTATCAATAAGCATCAAATCCACTGCCGTAAAAGGTGTTACCCTGTTAGAAAGCAACACACCATTGGCCACTCCCAGAATCAACCAAATAACAGAAATCAATGTCATTCCAAAAAACCTTCTTTTCATAAGAAAGGTAAATGAAAGGGTCATTAATATTATCATTGCACTACAGATAAATACATACGGATTTCCTATAAGGAAATATATGCCCTTTAAAAATGACTTTCTGGCTAACATTTCAATAACCAGATTAATAAGTAATGCCGTTACCACATACATGTATATTATGTGCTTATTATATGTTTTGCTGAAAAATGCCCTGGCTGAATGGTATTTTTCCTTAGCTATTCCTATATATTTTTTTACTTTCTCTTTCATTAAAAAGTGCCTCCTAAAGCTGTTATTTTCCGGCTATCATATGTCTGATAGCCTCTACGGATACCTTTATGGCATTATCGGTATCGTAACAGTCCTCCTCACTAAATCCTTTTAATTTACGCTCCTGATTCCAGATAACATGAAATACCGAACCACATTTCACCCCCAGACTTGCTGCTACCGTAAACAATGCTGCCGATTCCATTTCACTGGCAAGAACTCCTAATCTCTTCCATGCTTCCCATTTATTAAGAAGTTCATATGATACAGGCATTCTGTCAGGATTATGCTGACCGTAAAATGAGTCTTTGCACTGCACCACTCCACAATGATAACGCAAATTATTTTTTTTGCAAGCATAAACTAATGCTTCCGTAACATCAAAGTCAGAAACTGCAGGGTATTCAATTGGTGCATATTCCCTGCTGGTGCCTTCGTGTCGCACCGCTCCTGTTGCTATAACACAGTCCCCTGCTAAAACTTTTAAATTAATACCTCCACAAGTTCCTATTCTTATAAAAGTATCAGCGCCACAGGCTACTAATTCCTCCATGGCAATAGCTGCTGACGGTCCTCCTATTCCTGTAGAGGTAACTGAAACTTTTTCTCCTGATATATATCCTGTATATGTTGTAAATTCTCTATTTTGTGCAATAAGCCTTGGTTCATCAAAATATCCGGCAATTTTTTCACATCTTCCCGGATCTCCCGGTAAAATCACATATTTCCCAATATCTCCCTTTGATATTTGTAAATGAAACTGTTTATCCATATTTTTGCTCCTTACTTAACAACTCTTTTATCCATAATGTCTTAGTAAATAGAATACCCATAATATTTGAATTTTCTATGAACTTTTGAATTTTTATACCAAATAACTGCTTTTTCTTTTATTTTCGTACTTTAAACTGTTGAATTATTGTAAACTTATGTTATACTATCATACGTGGTTAGTAGGATTTAGAATACTTATCTTTCTTTCTCCGGCTAACATTTTATAATTATACATTAAAGGAGGACGTTATGGGTAGTACATTTTTTAGAAAGCTACCAACTCCTTTGGAAATCAAGACAAGTTATCCTGTTCCAGAGGCAGTTGCAAATCAGAAAAAAATCAATGACGAAGAAATTAGAAAGATATTTACAGGTGAAAGTGATAAATTTGCCGTAATTATAGGTCCTTGTTCAGCTGACAATCAGGAAGCTGTTGAAGATTATATAGGAAGACTTGCAAAAGTTCAGGAAAAAGTTAAAGATAAACTTTTTATTATTCCAAGAGTTTACACTAACAAACCTAGAACAACAGGAAAAGGTTATAAAGGTATGTTACATCAGCCTGATCCTGAAAAGAAACCTGATTTATTGCAGGGGCTTATTACAATAAGACAAATGTTCTTGAAAATCATGGAGGATACTAAGTTCCCAATTGCAGATGAAATGCTTTATCCTGAAAATGCAAGATACTTTTCAGATTGCCTTTCATATGTTGCAGTAGGTGCCCGTTCTGTTGAAAACCAGCAGCACCGTCTTACAGCCAGCGGTTTAGATATTCCTGTAGGAATGAAAAATCCTACCAGCGGAGATTTATCCATTATGCTTAACTCTATTGAGGCAGCCCAGTCTTCTCATTCTTTCCTTTACAGAGGTTGGGAAGTTCAGACTGAAGGTAATGATTTAGCCCACGCCATATTAAGAGGTGCCGTAAATCAATATGGTCAGTGTATACCAAATTACCATTATGAGGATATGGTAAATCTTTATTCAATGTATATGAAAAAAGGATTTGAAAATCCTGCTGTTGTTATTGATTGTAATCATTCAAATTCAAACAAGCAGTATATGGAACAGATTCGTATTGCAAAGGAAATAATGCATAACCGTAAACATTCAGAAGATTTAAAACATTTTGTCAAAGGTCTTATGATTGAAAGCTATATTGTTGGTGGAAATCAGAAAATTGATGAACACTGCTACGGAAAGTCAATAACTGATCCATGCCTTGGCTGGGAAGATACAGAAAAATTGTTATACATTATTGCTGAAGAAGCATAAAACTTAAACTCCGGAATTTTCACTTATGTGAATATGACCGGAGTTTTTTACACACAAAAAGAGGCATCATCTAATGACAATACCTCTCAATATATCACCTTATTATTTATGCTTTCGGATGTGCCTTTTCATATACTTCTCTTACTCTACGGCTTGCAGGTGTCATATACATCTGAGTAGTAGATATATCAGAATGTCCAAGCATTTGTTGTACAGCCTTTAAGTCTGCCCCGTTTTCAACCAAATGTGTTGCAAATGAATGGCGAAGTGTATGGGGTGTTATATCTGACTTAATTCCGGCTTTCTTCCCATAAGCCTTTATCAGTTTCCAAAATCCCTGTCTGCTCATTTCCCTGCCTGAACAATTAGGATATAAAACATCACTATCCTTATTTTCTCCAAGCAAACTTTCCCTTCCATCTTTCAGATACGCAACAAGTGCGTTCTTTGCCTCTGTTCCAAAAGGTATCTGACGGTCTCTTTTTCTGTCATGACATACTACAAATTCATAATTAATATTAACATCATTTACCTTCAGTGTAATAAGTTCTGAAACACGCATTCCCGTTGCATACAAAAGCTCTAACATAGATTTATCTCTAAGTTCTTTTGGCGTGTTTCTTGAAGGTTGCTTTAAAAGATCATCAATTTCATTTATAGACAAAATCTCCGGTGCTTTTTTTTCTATCTTAGGAGATTTCATGTCAGAAGCAGGATTGTCTGTAATATATCCCTCCTGATACAAATATCCAAAAAATGCTTTCATCGACGCAATATTTCTTGATATTGTAGTAGGTGCTCTTCCAATAGTCTCTAATGATGAAATGTATCCTTCTAATTCCTCTTTTGTAATATCTGAAATATTATCCGTACTATAACTATTATTAAGATATATAAAAAGTTTCGTTAAGTCTCTTTTATATGAGACTTCTGTGTTGCTTGAAGTATTCTTTTCACTATGTAATTTTAAAATGAATTCTTCAATTAATCTTTGCATTTTTTCCTCGCTATACTCTATATTAAGAGTGTCAAATCTTATTATATAAGGCTTTTTCAATAAAATCAAATACAATTTTTCACAATTTTTTGAACAAAATTTAGGTTACATAAAAACGATACCACATATACTGACAAACATAAATTCCGACACAATATCTAGTAAATTTCCTTTAGAAATTAATTTTAGAATATGAAAAAATTTTGTAACAAAGATGAAATAATAAAAATCAAAAAACTTATTCCCCTTCCTACATTTTTCCTGTTGCCGTCACACATATATACCGTTCCTATGATTTTAGCCATAGTATCTATGCCTGCCCCCACAAGCAATAAAGTGTGTGAGCTTACAGATACAGTAATTATTCCTGCCAACACAAATGCAAAGTAAAAAACAAAAAACGGAACAATTTTATCTTTTATTCTGAAAAAAGATAAAATAAATATTCCCAGCAAAAACTTCACATCTCCTAAGAGAACATAAATTATACCATCAAACAGATTGTTAAATTTTATGTTTTCAACATTATTAAAAGAAAAATCTATGCCTAGAAAATTATACACAAGAGTTCCTGTTATAATTCCCAATATAAAGGCATAGATTTTGTAGTTTTTTTCCGCTAATTTATAATTCATACATTATTCCTTTGCCATTTATGGTATGAAAAGCAATATATTTTGCATTCTCATATGTTAATATATGAATCTAAATATGAAAAATTACTTTTCACAGTCCCCTTTTACATACTTACAATAATATGTCAAAAGAGAGGACACTGTTTTAGCATCATTAATTTCGTTAGCTATTATTTTCTCCATTAATTCATCTATTGTGTAAATTTCTAAGGAAATATCTTCATCTTCATCAAACTTCTGATGAGATTTTTCCAAATCAAAGGCAACATATACGTCTATTTTTTCTCCTGAATAAGCAATAGCCGGAACTAATGTCTGTAAAAACTCAACACGAGAAGATTTGTATCCCGTTTCTTCTTCTAATTCTCTTGCTGCACACATATTAGTAGGCTCGTTTTCTCCATCTCTTCCTCCGGCCGGAATTTCCAGAGCAAATCTGTCTATGGCATTTCTCCACTGTCTTACCATAATAATTCGTCCATCATCTAAAACCGGAATAACTGCCGCTGCACCCTTATGTTGTAAAAAATCCCACTTCACATGATGCCCCTTAGGTGTTATTATATCATCTTTACAAAAATCAAGAATTGCTCCTTTATATACAATCTGACGATTAATACGCTTAAACTCCTTCATAAAATCCTCCATTCCGTATTTTTTACTTATGATGTATTGTAGAAATTTGCATAGCAATAAAGCGATTCGATTACATCATTTAACCCCCAAATTCACTTTTGACACTTACATTATTTTATATTTACACATTTATCAAAGCATGCATCTGTAGCTGCAAAAATTGCTTTTCTAAATCCGTTTTTTTCCAATTCTTCAACACCTGCAATTGTAGTTCCTGCTGGTGAGCATACCATATCCTTTAATTCTCCCGGATGTTTTCCGGTTTCTAACATAAGCTTAGCTGAGCCTAACACTGTCTGTGCTACAAATTCATAAGCATCCTTTCTTGGAAGTCCACATTTAACAGCACTATCAGCAAGAGCTTCCATAAACATAAATACATATGCCGGAGAGCTTCCACTGGCACACACTACACTATTAATTAACTTTTCTTCAACTACTTTCATTTTTCCAATAGATTTAAAAATTTTTGTAATATTATCTATTTCGTCTCCTGAAAAGATTTCCTTATTGTAGCATACTCCAGTCATTCCTTCTCCCACCATAGCCGGGGTGTTAGGCATTGACCTTACAATTCTATTAGTTTTAAACATATCCGCCATCTGACTAATTGTAATTCCCGGTGCAAGAGAAATTAAAACATTCTCCTTTGTTATGTCCTGTGCAATTTCCTTTGCAACCTTTTCAAACATTTGTGGTTTTACTGCCAAAATAATATATTTTGCTTTCTTAACTACCTCATTGTTGCTTTCACAATAGTCAACCTCTTCTTTTTTTGAAAACTCAACCATTTTTTCTCTGGAATTTCTATGGAATATAATATTTTCCTTTCCGAAAGTCTCCTTTGCTCCGGAAAGCATTGCACTTCCCATATTTCCCATTCCGATAAATCCTAAAACTGCCATAATACACCTCACAATATTTTTCTAATAAATTTATATCTAATTAAGTATATCATTTTTTCCTGTTTATGGGTAAAAAAAATAAGCCACCATAATTTAATATGATGGCTTAATGTAGATTATTTATTTTGCGTAATCAATGGCTCTTGATTCCCTTACAATATTTACCTTAATCTGACCAGGATATTCTAATTCACTTTCAATCTGCTTTGAAATATTTCTAGCCATAATAACCATATCAGCATCTGAAACCTTTTCAGGGATAACCATAACTCGAACCTCTCTACCTGCCTGAATGGCAAAAGATTTTTCAACTCCTTCGTATGAGTTTGTAATATCTTCTAACTGTTTTAATCTGTTTGTGTATGTCTCAAGTGTCTCACGTCTTGCACCCGGTCTTGCTGCAGAAATAGCATCTGCCGCCTGAACGATACAAGCTATAAGTGTTTCCGGTTCAACATCACCGTGATGTGCTTCCACAGCATTAATGATAACCGCCGATTCCTTGTATTTTCTACATAAATCAACACCTAACTGTATATGTGTTCCTTCCATTTCATGGTCAACTGCCTTACCTATATCATGAAGCAGACCCGCTCTCTTGGCTACTCTTACATCTAAGCCCAATTCAGCTGCAAGTAAGCCTGATAAATGTGCCACTTCAATAGAATGCTTCAGTGCATTCTGACCATAACTGGTTCTAAACTTCATCTTTCCTAAAAGTTTAACCAATTCCGGATGTATACCATGTACTCCCACTTCAAGTGTAGCTGCCTCTCCTTCTTCACGAATCATGGTTTCAACTTCTTTCTTAGCCTTATTAACCATTTCCTCGATTCGCGTAGGCTGGATTCTACCATCTACAACAAGCTTCTCTAAGGCGATTCTTGCCACCTCTCTCCTAATAGGATCAAATCCTGATAAAACAACTGCTTCCGGTGTGTCATCAATAATAAGATCAACACCTGTAAGTGATTCAAGAGTTCTAATATTACGTCCCTCTCTACCAATTATTCTACCTTTCATTTCATCATTAGGAAGTGAAACTACAGAAATCGTAGTCTCAGAAACATGATCTGTAGCACATTTCTGAATAGCATTTACAACAAGCTCTCTAGCTTTCTTATCAGCATCTTCTTTTGCCTGTGCTTCTAATTCCTTAACTAATTTTGCAGTTTCAATTTTAATTTCTTCTTCAACAGTTTTTAATAAATATTCTTTTGCCTGTTCGGAGGTTAATCCAGAGATTCTTTCAAGTTCCTGTACGCGCTGTTCGTTTAACTTATCTACTTTAGCTTTAGTCTCTTTTAACTCTTCTTCATGAGCTTTAAGACTATTTTCTTTCTTCTCAAGTGCATCTGACTTCTTTTCAACAGACTCTTCCTTGTTAAGAACTCGTTTCTCATAACGTTGAACTTCTGCTCTTCGTTCTTTGATTTCTTTGTCAAGTTCATTTTTGGTTCTAAGATTTTCCTCTTTAGCTTCCAAAAGTGCCTCTTTTTTCTTAGCTTCAGCTGTCTTAATGGCTTCATCAATAATTTCACGAGCCTTATCCTCTGCTGAGCCTATCTTCTTTTCAACAGTACTTTTTCTGATTGTAACTGCCACAAAGGCTGAAATCAAAGCAACTACAACTGCAATTCCAACGCATAAGAGTGTCCAAGTAGTATCACTCACAGGAGCACCTCCTTATTTAGTTTTCATTGTACATCACAACATATCCATTTTACTTTATTAACCAAGTTATGTCAAGCAATCTCACCGTTTATGTGACAAAAATGTAACAAAAATGTGCTACCAGACAGTTTGGCTAATAGCACATTTCCTCCTATAATGACATATCCGTATCATGAGAATATTGTCTCACAGCCGATTTTACATCATTATAATTATATCCTTTTCCTACAAGATAACGATATAACTTCTGTAATTCTTTTGGTTCTTCAAGATTATACCTCTTAATTCTTTTTTCCAATATTTTATTAAGAGAATGTTCGTCTGTATAATCGCTTTCTTCAAAGGCCTTATCAATAACATCCTTTTTTATGCCTTTAGTCATAAGATCCTGAACTATCTGTCTTTTACTTTTAGATTCGGACTTATATTCAATATAGAGACCGGCATATCTTAAGTCATCTATCAGATTATATTCTAAAAGATATGAAATGACCGATTGAATAATATCCTCAGGATAATTGCCGGATTTTAACTTATCATATATCTGCTTTTTAGTCTTATACCCGTCATCTAATATATAAAGTGCCCTTTCTCTGGCCCTCTTATATAATATCTCCCAAATCTCATTATATGACTTTTCATCTATGGTGGCATTCTCACTGATTTTGTATCTTCTGACCTCCCCTTTATATAGAATAAAGGAGATGCCATTATCCAATGTAATTTGAATCCGACTACCCTTCGGTATAGTTTTTACTACAGTATACATGTTGTTGCAATATTACTCCGTTTCAGTATTATTATCGGCATCTTTTTCCTCACTGCCGTCTAATGCATAAAAATCACGTACTTTTGTCTCTATTTCTTCCATAATGGTCGGATTTTCAAGAAGGTATTTTTTTGCATTCTCTCTTCCCTGACCAATCTTTTCAGAATTATATGCATACCATGATCCGCTCTTTATTACAACTCCACAGTTAGCTGCCAAATCAAGAATATCACCTTCTCTTGATATTCCCTTTCCAAACATAATGTCAAATTCTGCTTCCTTAAATGGTGGTGCAACCTTATTCTTAACCACTTTAACTCTTGCACGGTTACCTACCATTTCACCACCTGCCTTAAGTGTCTCCACTCTTCTAACATCAAGTCTGACTGATGCATAGAACTTCAACGCACGTCCACCGGTTGTTGTTTCCGGATTTCCAAACATAACACCGATTTTTTCTCTTAACTGGTTAATAAACACAACTGAACATCCTGTTTTATTAACTATTCCCGTAAGCTTTCTAAGTGCCTGTGACATAAGTCTTGCCTGCTGTCCCATATGAGAATCCCCCATATCTCCATCTATCTCAGCCTTAGGTACAAGAGCAGCAACTGAGTCCACTATAATAATATCTACAGCTCCGGATCTAACCATAGTCTCTGTAATCTCTAATGCCTGCTCGCCATAATCCGGCTGAGAAATATATAAATTATCAATATCCACACCTATAGCCTTGGCATATACCGGGTCAAGTGCATGTTCCGCATCAATAAAGCCTGCCACTCCACCTCTCTTCTGTGTTTCAGCAATCATATGTAGCGCAACCGTAGTCTTACCACTGGACTCCGGACCATATATCTCAATAATTCTGCCCCTTGGAATTCCTCCTATACCTAAAGCTAAATCCAAACTTAATGAACCTGTAGGAAGTGATTCAACATTCATCTTATTACCTGAATCACCTAATTTCATAATGGCACCCTTACCATGCTGCTTCTCAATCTGTGATATAGCTGCATCTAATGCCTTTAACTTATCTTCTTTATTCATATTAATCCTCGCTTATTTTAATCGAACTGTTGTTCGTTATTATGATAGTACATTATCCTATCCTTGTCAATATTAATTTGTCATATTATTTTGTTAAATATAATTATATACTTTATTAAAATAATATGCAACATGATTATTTATTTTTTAGAAATCCTACATTATTATACATTCTTTAACTTTAAATATTCATCAATCATTTCGCCTATTCCTGTTTTTTCCAGTTTTATTGCATTCAGGCACATATCATAATTACCTGCATACCCCCACTCTTCTCCTGTATAATATTTGTGATAACTCCTTCTTCTGTTATCTGTCTCATCAACTATTATTCCTGCCTTTCTTTCAGACACATTATGTTTTATTGCAATATTTCTAATGCGCTGTTTTTTTTCACCACATAAAAATATTCTTACAACATCGTCCCTGTCCCTAAAAGCATAATTTGATGCCCTTCCAATGATAACAAAATCACCATTTTTGACAGTTTTCCCAAGAGCCTCTTTCGGCGTGTTTCTTAAGTGCTGTTTCATTTCATCTGCTACAGTATCCATCATTAATTCAAGGGATACTTCATTAAAGAAAAAAGGATATTTTTCGTAAATATGTTCTTTCTTTGCAATTTTTTCCAGTTCTTTTTTGGTGTAACAGGGAATATTGTATTTTTCAGCTAAAAATCTTCCAATATCATCTCCATTACATCCACATTCTCTTGCTATTGTTATTATCATATATCCTCATTCTCCTAATTTTATAATTAATCTTCTATTACATAAAATTTGCATATAATGATGACAGTGCTACCGTAAGTATTCCTGATACCGCTATGGCAAGACTGCTCATTGCCCCTTCAACCTCACCTATTTCCAAGGCTTTCGCAGTTCCTATTGCATGGGATGAGGCACCAAAAGCCAGTCCCCTAGAAATCGGTTCATCAATTTTAAATATTTTGCAAATTAATTCTCCAAAAATATTTCCCAATACACCGGTAATAATTATTACAGCTACAGTTATGGTTACATATCCTCCCAACTCCTCCGATACACCCATTCCTATGGCTGTTGTTATGGATTTTGGAAGTAAAGTTACATATTCTTCATGAGACAAACCACAAATCAAGGCTAATGCCAGAACTGTTGTAAGACTTGTTATTGTACCTGCCACAAGTCCTAACATAACCGCCTTAAAATTTTTAAGGAGTAATCCCCACTGCTCATAAAGAGGTATTGCAAGACACACTGTTGCCGGAGTCAGTAGCCAGCTTAAGTATTTTGCCCCCTCATTGTAAGTGTAATAATCAACTTTTCCTACAACCAGAACCACTATTGATACCACAATTGAAATTAATAGGGGATTAAAAATTCCCAATTTAAACTTCTTTTTTAACAATGTTCCTATTAAATATGCCACCAAACTTAAAGTTACGCCGGCAAACATTGACTCTCTAAAAAAATCATTCATCCCTATCTGTCTCCTTATTTCTGCTTTTTCTTATAATCCACTGGGACATTCTGCCTGTGGCAACCATTACCGTTATAATGGTAACAGCCGTGATTATACATACAGGGACAAGCACCGATGCAAGCTTTCCCCAGCTATTCATTAATCCCACTCCTGCCGGAATGAACATTAACGGCATAATCTCAATAAGGAATTTTCCCGTTTCCCTAACTGCTTCTAATTTAATTAATCCTGTCATTAATCCAATAAATAATATTGCCATACCATATATTCCCGCAGGAATCGGAAGGGGAAGTATATATTTTAAGACTTCTCCTGCAAAGGATATTCCAAGTATAATTAAAAGTTGTCGTATATATTTCATCTTTTCTCCTATATATGATTATTTTGTATGTTCTAAATTATTATATAACCTGATTATTTAATGTCAATGTTACCAATATACTGTATTTTGCACTTGAAATACGTAAAAAATATGCGGCTGTCCGCCACACAAATGTCTTTAAACCGCATATTTTAAAAATTAATTTATTTTACTGTAATTTTGCACTTTATAGTTTTTCTTCCTGACTTCACAGTAATTACTGCTGTTCCTTTTTACCGGACTAAAATCTACGATAAAATTCTTTGCGAAACTGCTGACAGACTTAGGTAAAATAATAGTTTTAAGATTAGAGCGATCTGCAAATGCTCCCTCTGGAATGGTATTTGCCGTGTCCGGTATTTTAAGGTTTTCAAGGCTGCTACAATTATAAAATGCTAATTTTTCAATACGACTTACATCTGAAAAATCAAATTTCTTCAAAGATGTACAATCGCTAAAAGCACCTTCGGGATTTTCTCCATCTTCTACCTGAATACCAGCTGCTTCAAAAGTTTTCCCACCATGGCTTATTGCGTCCATTTCAGTATTTGCATATACGATTGTTCCCTCTTTTAATACTGTACACATAACCATTGCTGCCGACAGTCCGATTGCTAAAATGTGTTTCCATTTCATGTTTCTTTCCTTCTTTGTAACACATATTGCCATTCAACAGACAGTATCCAATATGGTATTTTTATGTTCTGCTGAATAGTTAATCGCCCACACCGTTGTAAAGTTTATTGCGTCTATATTTAATCGTCAATAGTGAAAATATTTAAAGTATATTATTTAGGTATACTCTCTGAAACACACAAAGCTCCCCACCCTGCCTGTTCGTTAGGCCACCTTGTAAATCCCGGAAGTTTTCTGCTTCCCTTTATAAGATAACTTTTTAATTTCTGCCCGTACAGAAAAGGATCATTTCCCCGAACTATCCCCCATTCCATCATTAAGGCCGCACTGCCACACACAAAAGGGGTTGCCATGGATGTTCCGGTTCTTACGGATACTCCCCCCGTATTTGATGCCGAACTTATATTCACTCCCGGTGCCACAATATCCGGTTTTACCTGATTTGTTTCCCTGGTAAATCCCCGTCCCGAAAAGGATGCCATTACATCATTAGATGAATTATATGCTCCAACACTTATTACCTTTGAAGACGTGGAAGGAACCGTAAGTGTTATATCGGGGTCAGGTCTTAAAAATGAGGTATTTTCGTTTATAATTCCTCCTTCCGGAAGCCACATATCATATCGTCCCGTAACTATATTTTCAGGTGTAAGTCTTATGGTCCATATTCCTGATTTCACATAATTTGAAACCGGTATAAGTTCAAAATATATTTCCTGATACTGGGTATAAGGCTTAGGAGTCCCATAAAACACATAAACATTTGTCTCATCTGTCTCATATTTATGTGCCCTGTTATAAATTTCAATCACATCTATAATAAAGCCTGAAGGTGCAATTATCTGTACCCTAAATTCATCTGAAAAGTCTTTCCATAACTGAATACTAAATGCCTTTTGAAAACGTGATACCTGAACTTCCACATCTGTAGGCTCAAATACATATCCTCCTGCATGACCGGCACTGTCTCCCTCATTTCCCGCCCCCACGCATATGGATACCCTTCTACCGTCAGCCATGGAATCCAAATAAGTAGAAAGAAGAGATGTGCCATCATGAGAACCATAGCTATTGCCAAAGCTTAAGTTCATCGCCAAAGGCATTTTATAGCTTTCCGCCACCTTTATCATATAATCAACGGCCTCCATTAACTGAGTTGTTCTTGGAAACGACCTCTCCCCTGCTAAAGCCATCTTTACAATTACAAGACTGCTTTTTGTTGCGATTCCCAGATTATCATTTTTATTTTCAGCAAAATTGCCTGCTGCAATTCCTGCCACATGGGTTCCGTGTCCTGAATAATCCACGGAATTTACCGATTCATATGGATTTTCTGATTTTAAAGCCTCGTTAATTTCTTCTGCATTATAAACTCTGTCATTTGTCTGGTCCCACAAATTAAGTATTCTTGTGGTTCCATCCTGATTTCTAAAAGCCTCATGGGTAAAATCAATGCCACTGTCAGCTATTCCCACTATCACTCCTTCTCCAAAAAGACCATTGTTTTCATTATTTGCAAAGGTCTGCTGTACCTCATTTATGCAGGATGCCTGTTTTCCCCTAAGCATTGAAAATATAAGTGCTGTAGGCTTCTCAATGTAGATAATCTCCTCCACATTAGCCACTTCATCTATCAATTCCTTTTTTACATTTAAAACGGCATAGCCGTTAGAAAGCTCTCTAACATCTACGCCGTTTATTTCCCTTACTTTATCTAAATTTCCTGTATACCTTACAATAAGTTCCCATACATCCTCTTCTGAATCAAAACCTGTCATTAATCCCTGAGATTTCATTAATTCCTCCTGTGGGATTTCCAACGCCAAACTAAGCGAATTATCTGATTTTTCCCCCATATTTCCCTCTTCTAATAAAATAATACATTAACATGCCTGTTCAAACTGACTGTTATACAAATCTGCATAAAATCCGTTTTTGCTCATAAGCTCCTGATGATTTCCACTTTCAATAATATCTCCATCCTTTAATACGAGAATTAAATCCGCATTTTTTATTGTAGACAATCTGTGGGCAATTACAAATGATGTTCTGTTCTTCATAAGTTCATCCATGGCTTTCTGGATTTTCTGCTCAGTTCTTGTATCAATAGAACTTGTAGCCTCATCTAAAATCAAAATAGGTTTATCAGCTATCATTGCCCTGGCTATTGTAAGTTGCTGTTTCTGTCCCTGAGACAGGTTAATCTGATCATTTAAAATAGTATCATATCCATTTTGAAGTGTTCTTATAAAGTGGTCAAGACCAACTGCCTTACATGCTTCCCTCATTTTTTTCTCTGATTTATTTTCTGAACAATAAATCAGGTTTTCCCTGATACTTCCTTCAAACAACCATGTATCCTGTAATACCATACAGAATTTTGAGTGAACATCCTCTCTTTTAATATCTGCTGTGGATACTCCGTCGATTTTTATTTCACCACTGTTTATTTCATAAAAACGCATTAACAAATTAACCAGTGTAGTTTTTCCAGCACCTGTAGGCCCTACTATGGCTATTTTCTGACCTGCCTTCGCCTTAGCCGAAAAATCATTTATTATTATTTTGTCAGGCTCATACCCAAATCGTACATGAGAAAACTCCACATCACCTTTGGTATTGGTAATTATTGCCTTCTTATTACTTTCATCCTGCATTTCCTCTTCACCTAAAAACTCAAAAACACGGGATGATGCGGCACCTGCTGACTGCAACTGCTGAAATGCCTGGGCTAACTGTGACAATGGCTGGGTAAAATATCTTATATACATCATAAACGAAACAATAACACCAAAAGAAATATTTCCATTCATGGCAAGGGCAGCTCCTACCACGCAAACTGTAACATAACCGAAATTACCAATAAAAGTCATTAAAGGCATCATAAGTCCTGACATTGCCTGTGCCTTAAAGCCACTGTTACTTAAAGCTTCATTTAATTCATCAAACTGCTTCTTTGCTTTATCTTCTCCATTATAGGCTTTTACCACTGTATGACCTGAATATATTTCTTCTATATGACCATTTATTGCTCCAAGATTCATTTGCTGCTTTGTAAAATATTTCTGGGAATGTTTCATAATAACCATCATAAGGACAAAGCCTAATAATGTTGAAAGAACTCCGGCAATGGTCATTACAACATCTGTTTTTATCATCATTATAAGAGAACCTGCAAACAATGTAACAGCAGAAACCATTGTTCCGATACTCATGTTAAGAGATGTAGCAATCATATCTACATCATTTGTAACACGGGATAACACATCTCCAGTGGAATTATGATGATAGTAATTCATGGGAAGCTTATTGATTTTTACTGAAATGTCATTTCGAAGTTTTCTTGACACACACTGTGTAACTGTTGACATTATAAATCCCTGAGTTGCTGAAAGAATGGCACCAACACCATATAAAACAGCCAAAATCATTGCTGTTGACTTAATTTTATCCATATCCATTTTGGCATTAGGCATTATACCTTTAATAATGGTATCTGTAATTTCCGATATCTTATCAGGGCCAATCAGTGTTAAAACCGTTCCTCCACAGGCACATATTATTGCAATTATAATAAATGCCCAATAATTCTTACAGTATTTAAGGAGCTTGCTCCATGTGCCTTTCGTTACCTTTTCCTTTGACATTGCTACAGGCATTCCCGGATGTCTCATTCCTCTTCTATTTGTTGTTCTACCTTCCATTACGCCAATTCCTCCTTTGATAACTGAGAGTATGCGATTTGTCTGTATTCCTCACAGGATTCCATTAACTCACTATGAGTTCCTTTTCCTGCGATTTTTCCGCCATCTAACACAATAATTAAATCTGCATCCCTTATGGTTCCTATTCTCTGGGCTACAATTATTTTCGTAGTGTCGCTACACTGTTTTTTCAAAGCCGTACGCAGCTTTCTGTCAGTTTTATAATCAAGAGCTGAAAATGAGTCATCAAAAATAAGTATTTCTGCCTTCTTTGCTATAGCTCTTGCTATTGATAAACGCTGTTTTTGTCCACCTGAGAAATTATCTCCTCCCTGTGCCACATAACCATGGTATTTATCCTTGAGATTTTCCACAAAATCATCTGCGCATGCAATTTTTACGGCTTCCTTTACCTCATCAGGCGTAGCATCTTTCTTCCCATTATCACCATATGCAACATTTGATTCTACGTCCCCGGAAAATAAAATTGCCTTTTGGGAAACATATCCTATTTTATTTCTAAGTTCATTTTGTTTGTAATCTTTAACGTTTATTCCGTCAACTAACACTTCTCCGTCTGTTACATCATAAAACCTTGGAATAAGATTAATTACCGTACTTTTTCCACATCCTGTAGCTCCAATAAAAGCTATTGTTTCACCTTTATTTGCCTTAAAACTGATATTTTCCACAACATTTGCCGCAGCATCAGGATATGCAAAAGATACATTTTTAAACTCAACAGTGCCTTTTTCCTTAGTATCTCCATCTAAGCTACCGTCTTTTATGGTTATATCAGTATCTAAAACTTCTGTGATACGATTTGCAGCTACTGATGCCCTAGGCCAAATCATAAAAATCATAACCAGCATGATAAACGCCATAATAACCTGCATTGCATAGGAAGAAAATACAACCATATCTGAAAATAATGTAAGTTTCTTATTCATTGCCGCATTATTAATTAATATTGCCCCTATCCAATATATTGCAAGGGTAAGACCATTCATTACCCCCTGTATTCCCGGCATAAGAAATGCCATGGTTCTGTTTGCAAACATATTAGCAGATGTAAGTTCATTGTTAGCCTTTTCAAACTTTTCTTCCTGATACTCTTCTGCATTATATGCTCTTATTACATTTAATCCTGTAAGATTTTCCCTTGTAACCCTGTTTAAGTTATCAGTTAATACCTGCATCTTTTTAAATTTCGGAGATGCAAGAACAATACATGTAATAACAATTAATAATAAAATTACCAGTGCAACTCCTGTAGATGCCGTCCACTGCCAGCTTTTATTATAAATTTTAAGTATTGCCCATACAGCCATAATAGGTGCCTTGGCAATTGCCTGAAGTCCCATTACAATTAAAATCTGAATTTGTGATACATCGTTAGTAGTTCTTGTTATAAGGCTGGCTGTGGAAAACTTTCCAATTTCCTCCATGGAGAAATCCTGTACCTTATGAAACAACTTTTCTCTGATGGTTGCAGCAAAATCAATACCTGACTTAGCCGCCAATACTGCCACTGAAATACCTGAAACCAAACTTCCAAAAGCACACGCAAGCATTTTCCCTCCTGCAATTAAAATGTCCTGCATACTGCTGTCAGGGGTTTCAACTAACACTGTAATTTCAGACATGTAATCCGGAAGTTTCAAATCAAGCCATACCTGGGCTACAATGAAAACTAAAGCTATTAAAATAAAACATCTGTCTTTTTTCTCTAAATTCTTAAAAAGTTTAAACATCTATTAGTCTCCTTTACATACTATTAACTATCTGCGTTTTCACACAGCTTTATTATTACATTTACAAATGTATTAAGCTCCTCCTTTGAAATGCCTTTTGTATATTTTTTAGCTGCATGTTCCATATCTACGGCTGCAATACTGCAAAGCTTTATTCCTTCTGCGGTAATACGAACCTTTTTTATTCTCTTATCAAAGGGATCACCAAAACACTCAACAAATTTTTTCTGTTCCAATCTCTTTACAATACCTGCTGTGGTAGATTGTGCCAAATGCAATAATTTTTCAAATTCTTTCAGGGTGCATTCTCCCCCTCCATCTTTATTTAACCTCATTAATGCTCCAAGCTGCATCATTGTTAAATCATATTTTTTTAATGCATTATTGGCACTTTTTTCAATGTTATCATGCAACTGCTTTATCATATAAAAGCAATCTTTCCTCTTATCTGTTATTTTATTCATAATATCCTCCGAAGTAGTGAATATACTAACACTTCAATCGCATACTGTCAATAGTGTGCGATTGAAATAATCGTAAAAAATTTGTGCCTTATTTTTAAACTAATCATTATAATTAACATTATATGCCACATATTCATGGGAAAAATGATATCCTAATTTTTCTGCCATTTTTACTGACCACATTATTCTTGCGTCCCAGCTTGGATACCATCCTTTTTTGATACATTCAAGAATTAATTTAGCACCACATATGCTTGCAAGACCTTTGTGTCTGTAATCTTTTCTTGTAGCAATTTCCACTTCAATTCCATCCTTAAATCCGGAATAAGAGGATGCAGCGGAAATTAATTCTCCATCCTTTAATATTGCAACACCCATTCCCTTTGCACTGTACATTTCATATGTATCATATTGTGCTACAAAGTCCCGGCTCCACTGCTCCTTAAAACAGGCATTGTATAGTTTTTCATCAATTATTTTTATTTCATATTCCTTTGATAAACCTTCTGCAATGCTTTTTAAATGCTCTACATTAAAAACACCTTTTTCCTTTTTCATTGCATATCTGGTTGTTCTTTCTGCCTTGTTTCCAAAGCACTTTTCAATTAAGTTGCCCCATTCTGTATCTTCCGGCCCCATAATAATGGAATTTTTTAATTTATCCGGTTTAAACATTACTAATTCTTCATTTAATTTTCCTGCAAAATAGCAGAAATCCCCTAAAATAGCCATGGCAGACGTAGGATTATTTAAATTATCCACATATATATCTCCCATAACTTTTTCAAGGCATCCCCATATTACTCCTTCATCCCATTTTTCAAACAGATAGTTTACAGTTTTTGTATCCTCTAATTTATATATCATATTTTACATTCCTTTTTACTTACATAAACGTATGCCGCTAATACCGCAACTCCCGTTATAATCCATGAAACAGGATATACAATAAGCAAAACATCATATGAATGATATTTTACAAAAACAGTGTATATCCATACTAATCTCAATACACAGGTTCCAAATACCGTAAGGGCTGCCGGTGTCATGGAGTGTCCCATTCCTCTAAGGGCTGCACCACCTATTTCATAGGAGCTTACTAAAAGATAAAAGAACAGTAGCAATCTCATTCTTGTTACTGCATAGCCTGCCACTGCCGCTTTTGAAGTGAATATTGAAGCAAAAAAGAAACCGTTTAATGCCACAATTATTCCCAAAGCCTGTGAAATCACTACGCTGTATATCATACATATACGGAATACTTTTTTAACTCTGTCATAATTTCCTGCACCAAAGTTAGTGCTAACAAAGGTTACCGCTGTCTGACTGAAAGCACTAACTATAAAATATATAATAAATTCATAATTAAGTGCCACCGCAGAACCTGCCACCACATCAGAACCAAATCCGTTAAGAGCCGCCTGAATAAATACATTGGCAAAAGAAAATACCATTCCCTGTATTCCTGCCGGCACACCTATTTTTAATATTTTACTTAAATCCTGCTTTGAAATGCCTAATTTCTTAACAGAAAGTTTAACAGGTTCATTTTCATGAATAAGTATATATGTAATCATTAATGAACTTACAATATTAGAAATAACTGTTGCAATTGCAACACCTGTTACTCCAAGATGAAAAACAATAACAAGAAAAAGATTAAGGGCTGCATTTAAAACACCTGCCACTGTAAGGCAATACAGGGGGCGTTTTGTATCTCCGATACTTCTTAATATAGCTGCGCCAAAATTATATAGCATAATAAAAGGCATACCAAGAAAGTATATTTTCATGTAATCTACTGCCAGATTCAAAGTGTCTGCGGGAGTGTCCATTAAAACAAGAACCGGTCGTGCCACAATAATTCCTATTACAAGTAAAAAAATGCCACTTACCAAAGCTATAACAATCGATGTATGTACGGCACTTTTAACTTTATCATCCTTTTTACTGCCTAAATAATTGGAAATGACAACATTTGCTCCTACTGAAATACCTACAAACAAATTAATCATTAGATTAATAAGGGAACCTGTACATCCTACTGCTGCCTGGTCCTGACTGGTGGCAAATTTTCCCACTACTGCCACATCCACAGAATTAAATAACTGTTGCAAAACACTACTTACAGCCAGTGGAATGGCAAACATCAAAATATTTTTCCATAAACCACCATTTACTATGTCTATACTACGGGTCGTTTCTGATTTACTTCTATTCATTTCTCTGCCTTCTTCTCTAATATAATATTTTACTATTCTGATAATCTCAAACTTAACTGATACTGGAAAGAATCTAAACTGTTATTTTTCAGTGACAATGCTTCTTCTAAATCATAATCTACCAGCAAATCATTTTTAATAGCTACTACACGGTTTTTTCTGCTTTCTTTTAAAATCTCAACAGCGTAAGCTCCCATAAGTGAACCATACATTCTGTCCTTTGCCGATGGCTGTCCACCTCTTTGAATATATCCTAAAACAGACACCCTTGATTCTATGCCGGTTTTCTCCTGAATAAGCTTTGCCAATTCTTCTGCATCTGTTACGCCTTCCGCAACTACAACTAAATAACAGTCCCGTCCGTCAGTATGATGCTTCTTTATGGCATCAGTAACACTGTCAAAATCTCCCTGCCATTTTTCCGGTAACAATATAGCATCTGCTGATGCCGCCATCCCTGACCACAATGCAATATATCCTTTTTTTCTTCCCATAACCTCCACAACACTACATCGTCCGTGAGATATTGAAGAATCTCTGATTTTGTCAATTGCCTCTGTGGCAGTATTTACGGCAGTATCAAATCCTAAGGTATACTCACTGCACCCCATGTCTCTGTCAATTGTTCCCGGAATACATATAACATTTATACCTTCTTCCTTAAAATCAATTGCACCACGAAGAGTACCGTCGCCTCCAATTGCCACTAATGTATCAATGCCGTTTTCCCTTAGATTTAACGCCGCCTTTTCTCTATATTCCTTTTTTAAAAATCTGTCACTTCTACTGGTAAAAAGTATAGTGCCTCCTCTGTTGTTTATGTTTCTTACATCATCCATACTAAGATGAACAGTTTCAAAATCTATTAATCCGTCGTAACCACGAAGTATACCAACTACTTCAATGCCTAAATTACAGGCACTAAAAACTACCGCACGAATAGCTGAATTCATTCCCGGGGCATCTCCACCACTGGTTAAAACGGCAATTTTTCTTATATTTTCCATGAATTATCCTTTATCTTAAAAATCCATTAACAATCTGTTCTTCCGCTTCCTGTTCATTAAGACCTAATGTCTGAAGCTTAATTAACTGCTCTCCGGCAATTTTTCCTATTGCTGCCTCGTGAATAAGGGAAGCCTCTAAATCATTTGCAGTAATTTCCGGAATAGCACTTATTTTTGCATTGTCCATAATAATGGCGTCGCACTCTGAATGTCCATTGCACTTGGCATTTCCGTTAATTACCGAGAAAAATGTCTGTCTTGAATCGTCTCTTGCCACTGAACGGGAAATAACGTTTGCACTGGAGCCGTCTCCATTCATGTCCACATTAAAACGGGTTGTTGCATGCTGTTTTCCGTGGGTCATAATACGCTCGGTAATTACTATTTTTGCATCTTTGTCAAGTTTTGCCGATGTTACCCTTTCTGTTGAATCAATGCCTTTTATCTGCACCGTTTCCATTTCCATAAATCCACCTTCTTCTATATTAACTATAGTTGTAGGATTCATTACGTTTTCGCCGTTTCCGTCTCCCTTACCATAATGCTTTTCCACATATTTTACCCTGGCATTTTTCCCAATGTAAAATGTATGAATGCCATCATGCTTAGATAGTTTATCCCCACTGTTGTGAATTCCACATCCTGCCACAATAAGAACATCGGCACCTTCACCTATGTGGAAATCGTTATATACGCATTCCTCTAAACCGGTTTTGCTGATAACTACAGGAATATGAACACTTTCATTTTTGGTTCCCGGCTTCACATATATATCTATGCCATCCTTGTCTTCCTTAGTTACTATATTTATGTTTTCAGTAGTATTTCTACTGTCCTTTTTGCTGTTTGCCCTTATATTATAAGCACCCTGTGGTATTTCATGAAGTCCCGTCAGCTGCTCAAATAATTCCATCTGTATCTTATCCATATTACCACTCCTTACGCCTGTAATTTTTCACAGACATTGTTATTATTTCCTAAAACAAGAGGCATGATTTCCTCTTTATCTCCATGTGCCCTTATCTTTCCATCCACTAGAAGAATTATTTCATCTGCAATATCTAATATTCTCTCCTGATGGGATATTATAAGAATAGAGTTAGTGTTCTTATGCTGCATCTTTTCAAATACTTTAATAAGGCTGTTAAAGCTCCATAAGTCAATTCCTGCCTCCGGCTCATCAAAAACAGATAATTCCGTTCCTCTTGCAATAATTGTGGCAATTTCTATTCTTTTTAATTCACCACCGGAAAGACTTGCATCTACCTCTCTGTTTATATAATCCCTTGCACAAAGACCTACCTCTGACAGATACTCACAGGCTTCGCTTATGGACAACTGCTTTCCTGAAGCCATTCTAAGAAGGTCAATTACCTTTATTCCCTTAAATCTTACAGGCTGCTGAAAAGCAAAGCTTATTCCTAATTTTGCCCTGTCTGAAATGGACATATCTGTTATATCCGTTCCATTGTATATGATTTTACCTGATGTAGGCTTAATTATTCCTACAATAAGCTTAGCCAGTGTGGATTTACCACTTCCGTTAGGACCTGTTATGGCAACAAACTTACTTTCATCAATTTTAAGGCTGATTCCATTAATTATATCTTTTTGTTTTCCATCATCTTCTTTAACACTAAATTTAATATCTCTAAGTTCAAGCATATTGTAAAACTCCTTTTCCGCCTGTACTACTTACTTTTGCCAACGCACCTTCTATTATTGAAAACTGTGGTCCCTTATGACCAATATCTGCATCAAAAATAACCGGCACATCTAAATCTCCAAGTATGGACATAATAGCTTCCTTATATGGCTGTTCAATCCACGAATTATACATTAAAGGTCTTCCAAAAACAAAGCCCTTTGCATATTTAAAATAACCTCTTTCCTTCATCTGCCACAAATGGGTTACTAAAACAACATCCTCCATATTAAAGCTTTCCAACGCCCATATTATACCATCTTTTTTATATTTTTCCACAAATTGTTGTGTTCCGTCATATTTAGTACCAATAAGGAAAGCTATAACATCAAGGCACCCTCCTAAAAGCCGCCCTGATATTTCTATTTTTTCCTCGCCACGGCCGTTTACCCAGCTTACTTTTTCATCATTATAATATCCCTCATAACCTGTAACATATTCATGGCGTTGGGATTCGTAATAGTCAAAAGATTTTTGAACCTTAACTTTTCCTTCTAATACTCCCAAAGCATTCTCCACCGGCTTTTGCCATGGATTCATTCCGAAATCACCTATATGGCATCCATACACTGCTGCCACATCACAGGTTGTTACAATGGGATATACCAGTCCCGTATTATCTGAAAACCCCTGAAACCACTTTGGATTATTCTTAAACTGCTCAAAATCCACATAATCAAGCATTTCCATAAGATAATCTCCACCAGCTGCGGAAAAAACAGCTCTAACATTTTTATCTGACACTAATTCATTAAACTGTTTTCCCCTTTCTATTCCCGTAGAGCTGCAACCTCTGCTATCTGACTTATATACATTATCTGTTAATTTAACATTGTATCCTTTACTTTTTAATTGTTCTGTTGCATTTGCAACTCTTTTTTGTTTTAACTCATTAACTATTCCTCCGGAAGTAGCTGTAACACCTATAGTATCTCCCGGTTTTATAAACTCTGGAAAAATCATTGTCATTCTCCTTTATCTTCTTTTTTAATCTCTGCTTCCTTACCTAATGTCACAGAATAAATTATCATTTCCTTAACATTTATTTGAGAAATTCTCTCTATGGCAAGCTTATAACATTCTAACTGCACATGATAACGTTTATCAAGTTCCTCCATGGTTTTAACCTTATCTGTTTTGTAATCAGCAATAACAAACTCACCATCTTCTTCAAAGCATACATCAATTATACCCTGAATTATCATTGTTTCATCTGAATTTGACCTGCCATTTATTTCATTAGCCTTAACTCCTAACAGAAACTTCCGCTCCCTGTAAAGCTTACCTTTCTTATATGCCTTTTTCATTCTATTAAACAAATCAGTTTTTGTAAATGAAATTATATCTTTATAGTAAATACACCCTGCCTGTTCTTTAGTCATAAGTCCTTTATCCACAAAGGATTCTATCATTTTCTTAACGGTATCTATGGTATATTCCTCCATGTCAAAATCAAGAAGTTCAAATACCCTGTGATATGCGGTGCCCCGTTCTGCACCGTATAATGTTTCATTGCCCGATATATCTTCTCTGGCAAAATCCGGTATTATTTCCGGCACTTCAGTTTCCTTATGAAACTCCTGATTTCCATCAATTTCCTCTACATAAGCCATACTTTGCTTCTTTATTTCCGTTACACTTGCCTTTGAATGTAAAGTAACATCATCTAAATATTGGTATGTAAAGTCAAATTTTTTCTTAACATCATCTCCATTATCAGCTTTTAGATTAAAAATCCTATCAAGCTTTTTGCTGTCAATTTCATCCTTAATAAGAGCCTTTCCTTCCTGATATAACATATCTTCCGCTTCCACCGTATTTATTACAATGTCTGCCTCTGCATTATACATTTCATCCCTGGCCTTTGTTCCATTAAACTCTCTTTCCGCTATGGTGTCAAAAGCCTTGTTTTTAGCCACGGTTTTACCAATCCACGTAAACATATTTGGTGCATTAACAATGTTTGAGTATGACATTTCATCCTTTACGTTATACATACTTTCCTTTAAATCAGAAATAGTCTTTGTAAGTTTCTTTGTAACACCGGTAATAATCAGCTTTTCCTTTGCTCTTGTAAGGGCAACATAAAGGATTCTAAGCCTCTCCGCCATATCCTCCTGTTTGTTCTTTCTCCTTATAAGTCTTTTTACAATAGTTGGTGACTTTACTTTCAAATTTTCATCTATCATGTCAACGCCAATATTTCCATTGTCATCTACCACGATTTTGTCTGTGTCATTTCTGCCGCCACCGTTGGTGTCACACAAAAACACCACCGGAAATTGAAGTCCCTTACTTTTATGTATGGACATTATTTTTACTGTATTATCATTTTCCTGACTAATTCCTGCCTCACCGTCGTCGCTGTCTAAATACTGTAATTTTTCTATATATCTGATAAAATTAAATACACCTTTGTAACTAATATTTTCATATGCCACGGCTTTTTCTTTTAAAGCCTCAATATTTACATGCCTTCTTTTTCCTCCCGGCATGGATGAAATATAATAATCATAGCCTGTTTCATTTACCAGCTGTTCTATAAGCTCATACACTTTTATATATACACTACGTTTTCTGTAATCATCAAGGAAATCCAAAAACCCCTTAACCTTTACTTTAATTTCTGCATCAGAACCCGTTTCCTTATACAGTAAAAGGTTGTCATACAGATATTCACAGATGTTTTCAGCCTTAATTACTGCCAGCTCATTTTCCGTAAATGAAAACATGGGACTTATTAAAATTGTTGCTAAAGGAATATCCTGATATGGATTGTCAATAACTGACAATGCACTAACTACTGTCCTAACCTCTATAGTCCGGTAATATCCTGTTTTAGAATCTGCCACTGCCGGTATTCCATTATCCTCTAATGCCTGAAGGTAAATATCGCTTACCCCCTTAAGACTTCTTAAAAGTATGGTAATATCGCTATATTTTACCCTTCTTTTATTTTGCCCCTCTTCTGTTATTTTAAGACCATTTTCCGGGTCTGTTATTTCGAGTATTTTTTTTGCCACAAAATCTGCTTCATCTTCCCTTCCCTCTCCTTCTACCATAAAAATTTCAGTAGAATTATCCTGCTTATTAATGGATTCATCGTATTTTGCACCACATGTAAGTCCGTTTCCGTTTTTGTAATTTATCCCTCCTACTTTTTCCGTCATAATATAATTAAATATATAATTAACACTGTTTATAACTTCCCTTCTGCTTCGGAAGTTTTTATCTAAAATTATTTTACAGCAGTCTTTAGTTAAATCCTGAGAATATGTGTCATACTTATGCAAAAAAAGTCCCGGTTCCGCCTGTCTGAATCTGTAAATACTTTGTTTTACGTCACCAACCATGAAAATATTATTTACTCCCTGACCTTTTGAAACGCTGTTTAAAATATCCTCCTGAACGTAATTGCTGTCCTGATACTCATCAATCATAATTTCCTTGTAATTTTCTGCCATTTGTCTTGCCACATCTGTAGGATATACATTTCCCTTTTCATCTTCAGAAAGTAATATCTTTAAAGCAAAATGCGCCTGGTCATTAAAGTCCATTATTCCCTTTTCCCCTTTTTTATCTGCAAAACGTTTCATAAAATCAAGGGTTAATTTAATTATCATAGAGACACTGTCATGACTTTTTATAATATCAGATGCCATTTCTTCAACAGTCTGTTCAAACAATTCCGATTCTAATTTACCAAGCCTGTCCATGGCCTTTTTCTTTATATCCTGAACCTGCTTTTTCTTTGCCTCATCACATCCCTTTGCACCTCTTAGGGTGACACTTTTAACACCTCTAAACGCCAGACGCATTTTATTGTAATTATTCTGCTTTTGTATTTCAGAAATGCTTTCCATAAGCTGGGTCAATCCATCCACGCATCCCGGTCCGTCTGTTTCCATGGAAATTTTAAGTGCCGTATTTAAATCTTCTAAAATGCCATCTAACTCTAATTTGGCAAAATTAACTATTTCTCCTAAAAGCTCTGAATTTTCAAATTCTTCTAAAGTTTTAATATTATATATATTTCCGCTGTTTTTTACCCATTTTTCCGGGTCACTGTGACCGCAGGCATTTTTGTATAACTGTTCAATTAATTCTTCAATATTATCTTTAAGCCTTCCTGCCGAATACTGTTTTGCCAGACTCATAAACTTTTCATCTGCCTCTAAATAATAGTCTTCAAGCATTTCTCCTATAACATCCGCCTTAATCATTTTTATTTCAGTTTCATCGGCAATTCTGAAATTAGGATCTAAATCTATTTTGTCAAAGTTTTCCCTTACAATCTTTGCACAAAAACTGTCTATGGTAGATATATCCGCATTATGAATAAGTGAAAGCTGTTTAATAATATTTTCATTGTCAGGATTTTTTTCTATCGCTTCTTCAAGGGCAGCCCTTACACGTTCCTTCATTTCAGAAGCCGCCGCCCTGGTAAAAGTAACCACAAGAAGCTCGTCGATGTTTACATCACTTTCTTCATCAGTAATCATATTAATAATTCTCTCAACTAAAACTGCGGTTTTTCCGGAGCCGGCTGCTGCTGATACTAAAATATTTCTGTTTCTTGTATTAATTACATCTAACTGTTTATCTGTCCACTTCATATTTACTCTCCTTTATTTTCCTCAGTGTTTAGACGGCTAATAACCTGTTTTAAGTCTAATTTTTCTAATTGTCTGTATCTGTCTCCAACCTTTAGGTCAAAACCGCACACGCCACCATATGGACAGTAAGTGCAGGCGTTTTCCGTAGGATTAATCTGAATATTACCATCAATAATATCCTTTCGCATATTTTCAGCCATATCATAAACATGATTTATGAATTTCATATAATTATTGTTTTCAATCACTGTACTTCTGCTGCTTAATCCTGTTTTTGTGGTTCCTACTTTAATTATTTTAGAATTACCTGTTGCCTGTGACAATTCCTTATCAATTGCTTCTATTACATTAAAATCAGAATTTACAAGTCCACTCATTCTATAGCATTTATACTGCTCATCCTGAACTTTTTCTTCCATTAATTTTTCATCAGATACTGTTTCCTTTGTGCCTTTTTTTCTGTATTCTTCCCTTACTTTTCTTATATCCGGGCGGTCAATATATGGATTTTGAATATGGAAATAAAGTCCTGCTCCCGGAAGAACAGTTTTATCGGGATTTTTCTTTTTTTCAAATTCTATGGCATCCTTTAAATAAACCATAAGCTGCATCTGCATTCCAAAAAAGGTATCTGTAACATTAAATTCCGTTGTTCCTGATTTATAATCTATAACCTTTACAAAAATTTCGTTATTTTTTTCATAGGTATCTACCCTGTCAATTCTTCCATGAGTGATTCTAAGCTCATATTCTGACGGCACAAAATCTCCGGAATTAATATGTCTAATCAACACATCAATTGTTTTTTCTGCTGTTTCCCTAACCTGATTTTTAATAAAAATGTTACGTGCAGAACTGTCTAATGCATCATTTTCATAATTTTCCATTGTATCCACAACGCAATTATTAAGGATGGCATTATAGGTTTCCTTTTCTAAATTTTCCCAATGCAATCCTTCTTTTTGCACATTAACAAAAAACTTATTTATTACCTCATGATATAAATTTCCAATGTCATAAGCAGCTATCTCATATTCTCTTCTTTCTCCTAACTTAAGACCATTTCTTAAAAACTGGGAATAGGCGCAGGCTGCATATTTTTCTAATCTGGTTATACCTATGTTTTCCTTCTCTTCGTATAGCTTTCTGGCATTTTCCCTGCTGAGATAAGGCTGTCTTCCCTTATAAAATGTTCCTTTTTTAATTAATTTAAGACACTTCTTAGCATCTACATCATCAGATAATACGGAACAAAGAACTTCAAAAAGCCTGTCTTCCTTTCCTGATTTGTATTCTCCTGCATTGGCTGCAATATAATCTAATGCCTCTCTTTTAGTTGTTATTTCTTCAAGACTATTTGCATATTTTTCTTCATCCTTAATTTTTAAGTCTGAAAACATTTTTTGCAAATCGCTTATTAAATATGATTTTCTAAGAGTCTTTCCTGCATTGTCAGTCTTACTAAGGGTAAGAATGACTTTTTCCGTAGGCTTTGCTAAAAGTGAATATAAATAAACCTTCTGCTTAAATATATTTTCTCTGGCTGTAGGGGCTAAAACAAAGCCTTCCTTTTCATCTGCTTTAAGGAAATCCCTGTCTGAATCTGTAATTATTCCACCATTGGTTGCCATTTTAGGAATAATTCCGTCATTAACTCCTAAAAAGAAAATAATCTTCTTTGTATCCTTAAGTCTTGTTCTTTCAATATCTCCCACCATAAGGGTATCTAATCCGGGAGGTATTATTCCTACTTTAGCCTCTAAAAATCCCGCCTTTAATATTTCCACATATTCCTTTGGAGAAACTGTTTCTTCCCCCATTAAATTAACAATTCTTTCAAGCATTAAAATAATAACCCCATATATCTGCTGATATTCTTTTGATAGTTCAGGTTTATTATCTTTTTCAAACATATCTACGTAATCATTTATTCTTTTTTCCATGTTAGTGGAAAGAATAAAATTATAAAGTGCTAAGGTGAAATCTTTTATTGTGGCTTTTTTGTCCTTAAGAGTGGTTCTTAAAGCTAAAATATCATTATATATTTTCTCCCTTACATTATTAACCGTAACAAGTCTCTCTTCAAATCCCTTATAACATTTTTCCCATTTAGCAGAATAACTTTTAAAACCGCGACGACCAAATCTTCTAATATAATTTTCAAAAACATCAATGTCATTTCTGTTTATTTCCAGCAAATTAAGTCTTAACATTCTCATAACAGCATCATAAGAAAAGTCCATTGCTATTACGTCAAGCACTGCTATAATCCCGTCCACAAAAGGATTAGATGAAATATCTCTTTTGTGGTCAATAAACGCCGGAATATCATATTTTTTCAGTTCTTCTTCTAAATAAATATAGTAGTTTGCCATATCTCCGGTAATTATGGCAATATCGTTGTATCTGTAGTTTTTATTTACAATTAAATCTGAAATTTTTGCCACCACAAAAGCTACTTCACTGCGGGGATTTGGCAGGGAGTAGATTTCAATGGCATCATTATAATTTTCATTTTTTTCCAATTTCTTATTTCTGAAAATGTTTTCTTCAATATGGCATAATGCTTTATTATTTTTTATTCTATAAGGAACCTTACCTTCTCCGGCAATTAATGTTTCATTTATGTTTACATTATTTCTTTTAGCTAAAGTTTTAAGCTTTGCTATGGTTTCCTTGCTTAAGGAAAACAACTCATATTTATTAAATGTGGTAAAATCTTTCTCATTTTCAGGCAAAGTAATACTTACCATAACGCCTTTGGAATACTTCATTAACAATTCCAATACTTTATACTGAATTGGCGTAAATCCTGTAAAACTGTCAAAATAAAAATAGGTATTTTTTATAATTTCAGATTGTCCCACATATTTGCAAAATATATCCAGCACATCCTCTGTTGTTATCATTTTATCCTGTATGTACTCATCAAAGGCTTTTCTAATCACCAAAATATCCTTTAGCTTATGATAAAGAGCCGGTCTTTTTCCACACAAATCAAGCATATTATCCATATCTGTATCTGATATGTAATATTGCTTAAGCTCTGACAAAACCGACTTTACCTTTTCCACAAATCCCGGCATTGCTGTTTTATTTTTGTATATAATAAGCTCCTTTTTACACTGTTCCAGCACTTTTCTTATAACAAGGGATTTCCCCAAATCATCCATTACCTTGTAATTAATTATACCCTGCTCTTCAAATATTAAATATGCCAGACGGTTAAGACTGGTAACTTCTATGTTAAAACTACCTCCTAGTCCATATTCCTCGTTAATCATTGTAAGTATCTGCTTTTGGGTTTCCATGGAAAATTGCTCCGGAACCACTGCAAGGATATTTTTATCCGGATTATTCATGGATGTATCTATTAAATTCTTATATAATAAAGTAGACTTTCCTGAGCCTGCCCTTCCTATAATAAACTGTAATGACATATTTTCCTCCACAATATCATTTCAAAATCTATAACTTATAACTTTTGAAACACCTGATGTGTTTCTTTCTATGACTTTTGAAACGGTATCGGATTACCGTTTCAAAAATTTGCTTCGCAAATCACGCCCCTTCGGGGCTGGTCAACTACGATTTTGAAACACCTGATGTGTTTCAAAATCTATATTTAAGTATAGTATATAGGATGTGTCAATTTCAACACATACTTTTGTCATACTTTGCCCCTGACATTAATAAATTAGAATATAATCAAATTTAAAGTGAGGAGTCAGTATGGGAAAAAGTCCAAAATTCATGGTATTTCATTTAAAGGAGCTTATATACACCGTAGTATTTGTACTCCTTGGTATTGTTCTTGTGATTTCATTAATTTTTATGTTTTGTAATAGAAACAGTGATGAAAAAAAGGAAAAAAGTTCCTCAGGGCAATATGAGGCCGGAGTATATACCTCCTGTGTCACACTGAACGGAAATCCAATGGAGGTAACTGTCACTCTTGATAGCAATCACATTAATTCTATTACGGTGGACAACATAAGCGATGCGATAACGACTATGTATCCTTTAGTAGAACCAGCTTTTGAAGATATTTCAAAGCAAATTGTGGATACCCAGTCAGTAGACAATATTAAGTTTTCGGAAGAAAGCCAATATACATATTCTTTACTATACAACGCCATTGTAGACACTATTAACAAAGGTAAAAAATAACAATAGCCTTAAGTATAAAAAGACGGGAACTCCCGTCTTTTTACCTTTGCTTTTTTATTTAATTTCATCCAGCCATTCTTTAACACTGGCATCACTAGGCATTCTTAAATCTCCCCTAGGTGATACGGCAACTGTACCTACCTTTGGTCCATCCGGCAGACAGCTTCTCTTAAACTGCTGTGAGAAAAATCTCCTGTAAAAGGTCTTAAGCCATTTTTTTATAGTTTCTGTATCATATACCCCATCAAAGGCAAGTTCTGCAAGAAACTGTATTTTTTTCGGAGTATATCCAAATCTTAACATATAGTAAAGGAAGAAATCATGAAGCTCATAAGGACCTACAAGCTCTTCTGTTTTCTGGGCTATCACTCCGTCCTTTGGTGGTAAAAGTTCAGGGCTCACCGGTGTATCTAAAATATCATACAAAATGTTGCTGATTTTTCCTTCATTTACATCTGCATAATATTTAACTAAATGCCTTACAAGAGTTTTTGGAACTCCTGCATTTACCCCATACATGGACATATGATCTCCATTATAAGTTGCCCATCCTAATGCCAGCTCCGACATATCTCCTGTTCCAATTACCATTCCATTGTATTTGTTTGCCAAATCCATCAAAAGATACGTTCTTTGTCTTGCCTGGGCATTTTCATAAGTAACATCGTGATTTTCAATATTATGTTCTATTTGGGCAAGATGCAATGTAACTGCTTCTGATATGTTAATTTCCTTAAAGTCACATCCTAATTCCTTAATTAGCTCCACTGCATTTAAGTATGTTCTGTCTGTGGTTCCAAAGCCCGGCATTGTCACTGCATGTATTCCTTTTCTGTCAAGTCCCAATGCATCAAAAGCCTTTACTGTAACAAGAAGTGCCAATGTGGAATCAAGACCACCTGAAATTCCTATTACTACATTTGAGCATCCTGTATGTTCAAGACGTCTTCTAAGTCCCCAGGTCTGAATTTCCAATATTTCCTCGCATCTTGCATTTCTCTTATTTGTATCTGACGGTACAAAAGGTGCCTTGTCAATATATCTGTCAACTTTCACTTCTTTATTTTTAAGTTTAACAGATACATTCATATAATCCTCATTATCCGGGTTTACATAGAATGTTGTCATTCTTTGTCTTTCTGTGGCAATCTTATCTAAATCTATATCTCCATAGGTTATATTACTGCTTTCAAAACGCTTTGACTGGGCTACCATGGTTCCGTTTTCCGCTATGATGTTATGCCCTGCAAATACTAAATCGGTAGATGATTCACCATCTCCTGCATCTGAATAAATATATGCACAAATGTTTTTTGCCGACTGCATTTCCACTAACTTTCTTCTATAATCAGCCTTTCCGGTAATTTCATCACTGGCAGAAAGGTTTAATATAACATTAGCTCCTGCTAAAGCATGGTTTGTACTTGGTGGATTTGGTACCCACAAATCTTCACATATTTCAATGGCAAAGGTGAAATTCTCTATATTGCCACAATCAAAAATCAAATTTGTTCCAAATGGGATTTCTCCCCTTGTTTCACCTTTTTTAATTCCCTCTCCTGATGTAAAATGTCGTCCCTCATAAAATTCTGAGTAACTTGGAATAAATGATTTTGGCACTATTCCTTTAATTTCTCCTGCATATATTACTACTCCGCAATTATACAGTTTATTTTTATGCCTTATTGGTGCCCCAACTACTGAAACAATTTCCATATCTTTCGTATCTTTTGATAACTCATTTATTTTTTCAAATGCCAAATCTAACATATTTTTTTGCCAGAACAAATCCGATGCAGTGTATCCTGTAATGCATAGTTCCGGAAAAACTATAAGCTGTGCTCCGTTTTTATATGCTTCTTCTGTCATTTTTGCTATTTCTAATTTATTGTGACCACAGTCACCTATAACAATTTTAGGTGTTGCAGCTGCAACCTTTACATATCCGTTATTCATTTTTTTCCTCCTTAATTAATAGGACAATTTTATCATTATACGTTAATAAATACAAATAAAAGTTTCAGGCAACAGATTAATGAACCTTAATCCTGTTTTTGTCACCTGAAACTTTTTCATAAAATCAGCTTCTTATAAATGTATTATAGCCCATTGCCCTAAGCCTTTGTTCCATTTCTACAGCATTATCAAGGCTTTTAAATTCTCCTTCCCGGACTTTGTATAATCCGTCTTCGAAGACCACCATAGCCGGAAACTGCATGGCTTTAAGCTGGGCTGCCATATTATTGGCTAACTGTCCGTTCCTAAATGCTCCTACCTGAATAGTATAAACCTGGGCATCCGTGGCAGAAATTCCACTATCATCTAATGTATCAATTATGGCATCTGCAATACCCTGAGCAATTTCATTAAAATTATTATCAAATAATTCATTATCTTTATCTGAATTAATAAATCCTGCCTCAATTAAAACTGCCGGCATTTTTGTACGCTTTAAAACCACAAGATTTGGTCTTTCCACAATTCCCTTATCTTCAAAACCGATTGCCGTAAGATTTTTGTTAATGTTTTCCGCTAATTTTTCCTTTAAACCTTCCCTGTTATACACCAAAGTCTGTACTCCTGTGTAAGTATTAGGTACAGCTGAGGAATTTCTGTGGAAAGATACAAACAAATCTCCGCCTGCATTGTTGGCAATCATTGCCTTTTCAAAAGGAGTATTATATACATCAGCAGTTCTGGTATATTCCACATCAAAGCCTGCATTAGTTAAAAACTTTCCTACTGCCATGGCAAGTGCCAATGCATCATCCTTTTCCTGTCTTCCATTAAAGTTTGCCCCCGGGTCAGAACCACCGTGCCCCGGGTCTAATATTATTTTATAAGCCATATTAAACCATTACAAAACTATTTATCATAATAGATTATGCTTATTTTTAATAATTGATACCCTTATTTTTTAGTTGTAGTGTTATTCTGTGTTGTAGTATTTTTCTTAGTTGTATTGTTGTTATTGTTGCTGTTATTTTTATTATTATTTCCATCCATATCATCAATAACATCATCTACGCCGTCTTTAATATCATTTCCAATATCATCTACCACACCGTCATTTTTTGTTCCGTTATTATCTGCATTTCCATTATTTGTGGTATCGTTAATAATACCTGAATTTGCACCGTTTTCTGTTGTAACATTCTCTGTTGTTGTGGCATTTTCATCATTGTTTGTGTTGCCACATGCTGCAAAACATAATGCAGACACTAACAATGTCATGGCTAATAAGTAAATTTTAAATGTTTTCATACTATAAATCCTCCAAATGATTTTCCATATCTTATCGGTTTTCTCAAATTTTTCTCTTTGTTTCCACCCGATAACAATATTGTTTTCACTTTTTTAATTTTTATACAAAAAATAGACTGTGTTTTATTGATTTTAATCAAAAAAACAACAGTCTATTTAAAAATTCAATAAATTAGTCTATTACATCTGCCATATTATATAATCCGGCTTCTTTTCCTTTTAAGAACTTAGCTGCATCAATGGCTCCCTTAGCAAAAATTGCCTTTGAATATGCTGTATGCTTAATTTCAATAACTTCATCTATTCCTGCAAAGATAACTTCATGTTCACCTACAATTGTGCCACCACGAACTGCTGAAATTCCAATTTCGTTTTTAGCTCTCTTCTGGCGTACAGTGCTTCTGTCATATGTGTAATCGTACTGGTTATCTAAAACCTGATTCATACAATCTGCCAGGGCTAACGCTGTTCCACTAGGAGCATCAACCTTCTGATTGTGATGTTTTTCCACAATTTCAATATCAAAACCTCTGTTAGCTAAAACTTCCGTAGCAGTTTTTAAAAGTTTCATAAGTGTATTAATACCTAATGACATATTAGCTGAGCGGAGAACTGCTACCTTTTTGCTGGCCTCGTTCACTTTTTCAAGCTGCTCTGCAGACAGTCCTGTTGTACATATAACCACAGGTGTTTTAGTGCTGACAGAATAATCTAATAAATTGTCAATCGCCGATGTGACAGCAAAATCAATTATTACATCTGCCTTTACGGTACACTCCTTTATTGAAGTAAATACCGGATATTCATTATCTATACCTGTATAAGCATCTACACCGGCTACAATTTCTATATCATTGTCCTGTGACACAAGATTGGTAATGACTCTTCCCATTTTGCCATTACATCCGTGCATTATAACATTAACCATCTTTAACCTCCGTGTTTAGATTTTTCTTCTAAATGTAAAATGCTCTTTATAGGACTCCGTAATCCTTTAATGCCTTTTCAAGTAATTCCTTATGAGCATCTGATAATTCAGTAAGAGGCGCTCTTACGGGACCTGCCTTATAACCTAACATATTCATAGCTGCCTTAACAGGTATAGGATTTACTTCGCAAAATAATGCTCCAATCACATCTATAGCCTCTAACTGAAGCTTTGTAGCTGTAGCTGTATCTCCGTTTAAATATGCGTATACCATATCATGAACCTTCTTTGGAGCAACATGTGACCACACTGAAATAACACCTTTTCCTCCTAATGATAATATAGGAAGTACCTGGTCATCATTTCCTGAATATATATCAATACATCCGTCTGCTAAAGCTGCTAATTTAGCAACAGCTGAAATATTTCCTGATGCTTCCTTAATAGCTACTACATTTTTAACTTCTTTTGCAATTCTTACTGCTGTTTCAGGCTGGATAGTTGTGCCTGTTCTTCCCGGTATGTTATACATAATAATCGGAATATTAACTGCATCTGAAATAGCTTTATAATACTGGTAAAGACCTTCCTGGGTACACTTATTGTAATATGGTGTAACACAAAGAAGTCCGTTAGCTCCAACCTCCTCAGCTCTCTTCGAAATATTTATGGCTTCACGTGTACAATTTGAACCTGAGCCTGCAATAACAGGAACTCTTCCTGCTACCTTTTCTACACAATACTTAATTACTTCAATATGCTCATCGTGATCCATTGTTGATGACTCACCTGTTGTACCACATACAATAATGGCATCTGAACCACCACTTATCTGGTCATCAATAATTCTCCCAAACTCTTCATAATTAACTGAACCATCTTCATTAAAAGGTGTAATAATGGCTACACCGGCACCTGTAAAAATAGACATTTTCTATTCCTCCTATATTTTATATGTACTTGTAAACCATAGTAAAAGGAGCTTAAAATAAGCTCCTTATAAGAATTCTGATATAAAACTTATAAGTAGCTCCCCATACATAAAATATGTATGACAGTCATATGGCTGTTAACCACATACCCAGGAAACAATCTCCGGAAACCATCTCCTTCGGCGCTGCATCCTTTCTGCTATAGTCATCTGCCTCCGGGACATCATATAACCTACTAATAATTAGCGCAACCTCTACTATCGTTCAACTACGTTTATAATAACACTGACATTAAATAGTGTCAACTAAAATACTTTTATTTATTATATGTTTTTTTAGTTAATTATGTCATTATTTTACTATATCTTTTTGTGTATTTTTTTCTTTTTTAACTTTACTACTATTTTCATATCCTTCAGGCATTCCAAGGCTCTGATATAGTTTTCCTAAATCCGTAATTTCACCTGTAGTTATATCAAGTAATGCGGAACCTCCGTTTCTGTAATCTGTAGGATTAAAAGAGAACCATGAATACCTCTCCACATAATCTCTTTTATCTAATTCAGGAATAACACCCTTCATATAATCAATAACTGATTGTCTCATTTGCTTTGTTCTGTAAGGAACACCACTTATGGCAAATTCCGTTATCCAAATTGGCTTGTGATACATCTCCCATGTTTTGTCAACTAAATCTAAAAATGCCTGTACCCCCTCTTCATTCCACCAGTTCCAATAATGATGAATAGGTATAAAATCAACATCCATTTTTTCTTTTTTCATTTGTTTCATAAATGGCACAAACCAGTCATCTGACCATGGAGGACATAATGCCGTGGCAGGAGAACCTACATAAATATCCTGATTCATAAATGCCTTCATTCCCTCTACTGCATCTTCTACTGATATATTGGACTGTTCTTCCAAATCCGGCTCATTAAATGCCAGCACATACTTATATCCCAGCTTAGGCAATACCGATATTTCCTGCTTATCTGTAGGTGCTGTTGTCCACATCATTGGCACAAACTGTAAATCTCTAAAACTGGTGAAATTATGTTTGGTTATGCTCCAGTTATAATACCATGAAACTCCCCAGTTACCGGCATCAACATTTCTTGCCATATCCTTATTCATGCACAATCCCTTTTTATTCACGTAAAAAGGAATAACATCAGAATAAATTTTCGAGCCTTTTTCTATTTGTGCCTCTATGTATATCTTATGTAACTTAACCTCTGTGGTGTAATACTCATAGGTAGTGGTTTTTCCGTTAGTTTCTGCTATTTTTTTATCATCTGCATAAATTACATACTTTTTAACCTTACCTATTTTTTCAGCACTGTTCCAATTTATTGTAATATATCCTGCCGGTTGTAGTGTTCCTGCCTCAGGAAAGGTTATGGCATTTTCCTTCCAGCTGCTTTTATTTGCATTAATTTTTTGTATTCGATTCTTGTCATTTATTTTAAAACCTGCCACAAGAGATACTATTATTAGTCCTAATAATAAAATCCCCATAATTACTTTCTTTCTGCTTTTTAACATAATACTCTAAATCCAATCTTATGATATTAATTAAGGGGCGGCATTACCACCCCTTAATATGGTTCTATTTTTTTATTTTTACTTTATTTGTTTTGCTCCACTTACAATAGTATTTCTTTCCATTAATTACTTTGTAAGCTCTCACTCTTACATAATACGTTTTCTTCTTTGTTAGCTTTTTAATTGTGCCGTTTTTAACTGTAGCACTTGTTGCTGAAATATTCTTTGTTTTTGTTTTGTATTTTTTCTTTGTGCTAAACTTCTTGTTTAATGAATACTGAACCTGATATCCTGCGGCTCTTTTTACAGATTTTATGCTATAGCTAAAGGCCTTCTTTTTAGCTGTCACACTATAAACTGTAGTAGGCACTGCCGCAACGCAGGAAGCCATAGATGTATTCTTTGAAGTTGTATATGATACATTATACTTTTTAGCATTATATCCTGCCGGATTTCCAATATTTGCATATATCTGTCCTAAGGTTGTAAGCTTTCCCGTATCATAATAATAAATACCTGAAGCACCTGTTTTTGAATCTTCCGGATTAAAATCGAACCATGAATATCTTTCAACATAGCTTCTTTCATTTAATCCCTTAAGAACAATTTTCATAAATTCCTGAACCTGTGCATTATGCTTGGCGTTTTTAGGATTAAATACATTTCCTGAGTCCGCTACTGCAAACTCAGTAATCCAAATAGGCTTTTTGTATTTTGCATATATTTCATCTATTGTATGAAGGTACTCTAATGCCGTGTCAGCATTGTCATAATAATGCTGATATGCATGCACTGCAATAAATGTCATATTATTTTTCTGCGTTTGATTTAAGCCATTCCAAAATGGTGTCCACCACTTGTCAGAATTAATCTGAAATGTTTCTGTTGCAGGAGAACCTAATCTGAGACTTCCTTTGCTGTCAATCATTTCATTCCATCTGTATCTCATTGTATCAGGCTGCTTATTTGATTCCCCTTTTAAATCCGGCTCATTATATGACAACATATATTTGTAACCTTTTCTGTTGGCATACTCACATCTTTTAGAAATATCTACTGAATCGTCTCCCCAAATCATAGGAACAAACTCTAAATCATAAAATTTTTTATTTTTATAATTCCAGTCTTTTAATGATTTGTAGTCCCAGTCATAATACCATCCGATATTCATTGATGCCGGATCAACTGCTGCACCCATATCTCTTCGGTTGACACATATTCCTTTTTTTGTTACATAAAAATTTCTTACATCTGATTTTACAACAGTGTTATCCTTTAATTCTGCAACAATTTGTGCTGTATATCCCTTCACATTGGTAGTATAAAATTCAAATTTCATAATGTCCCCTGATGGTGACATTGTCTTTTTTAATGTTCCGTCAATATAGACCTTATACTGCTTTACATTTTCCAATGTATTATTCCATTTAATATCAATATATCCCGCACCAATTAACTTATTTTGTTCCGGGCTTATTATTGCTTCACCTGACCAGGTATTTGTCTCGTCTGCCTTAGTTACAGTATTGTCAAATATCATTCCTGAAAATAATAATGCAACGGATAAAACCATAGCCAATATTTTTTTTATTTTCTCCATATAAATTATGAAAACCTCCTAGCATTTTCATCATAAACCCTAACAAATGCCTATAAATAAAAGGGCAGAAAAAGTTATTTAAATATATAACCCTTCCACCCTTTCAAATATTTAAAATCTAATTATTTAATAACAATAGATTTCTTTACAACTTTTTTGCTGTATACTTTCTTTCCTGCTGAATCTAAATTGTATGCTCTAACCCGGAAATATGTCTTCTTTCCTGATTTTAACTTCTTAATCGCTATACTTGATTTTGTTGTTGTCTTTGTTTTAGCCTTTTTCATTTTGCTGTTATTAGCATACTTAATTTCGTATCCCTTTGCATTAGAAAGCTTCTTAAATCTTAATTTAGCACTCTTCTTTGCAGCCTTAAATGTTACTTTTGCCTTACCCGGCTTCTTTGTAGCTGTGTAAACACATGTAATATTTAAGTTGCCCTTTACAGGTGTAGAAAGATTGTATTTTGATGAACCTACTTTGTATGCAGAGAATGTCTTTCCCTTTACAGCGAACTGATGTCCTGATGCCTTTTCTCCGGCATTAACATGCTCTGTATATGACTGATTTCCACATATGTACTTAACTGTATACTGGTTACCTGCTGTAACTTTGAAATCATCAACAAAAAGGCTACCCTTCATTGCTGTTTCATCAGGATATGTTGTAATATATGAACCGGCTGTAAACTGAACACATATTGCGTTTCCTGCATATGTCTTTGGAACCTTTACTGTTACCTTTACAGTCTTTTCGCCTTCAACACTGCTATCTGCTTCAATACTTCCACCTGATGTACATCCTGAATATGAAGTTAAATCTAAGCCGTTATTATTGGCAGGATTAATAACATTAAAACCTATGTGCTTAATGTAATTATCTTCCTGTATCGGATCATTATTTTCATCTAATACCGGAATTCTTTCACCGTTTTCATCGTATTTGTAATCACCGTATTCATCTTTTTCATATATAGTTTTCTTACCTTTAAGTGTACTTCTATATTTGAAAGATACAGTATATGTACGACCTTTTTCTACAGGAATATTTGATGTATAAAATCTAAGTCCGTACGGATTATCACCTACTAATGAGCCGTCACGTTCATTATACTGTCCGTCCCATCCTGTATTAGCTGCCCAAAACTGAGCTTTAGAAGCTGTTGCTCCCGGTGCAACCCATCCCTGTGTTGCAAAATCTCCTAAAGGAACTTGACCATTAGGATAATCCTCAGTTCTAATATGTGTCAATGCATGATACCAACAATACTTAACCTTCTTACCATCTTCTCCATCTACATGTCCATTATGAAGCTTATCTAAGCTTGATTCTTTTCCATCCGCAGGAATTATTGAAAAATAGTTCCATGTAATATTTGAAGCAACATTAGCTCCATTGCTGGCATGTGATGCAGCCGGAACAATATTAATTGAACCAACTACCATAGTAAGAGCTAAAGCAACTGATGATACTTTCTTTAAAAATCCTTTTCTCACTTCTTGTCCTCCTGAACAAATTGATAAATTACCTGTTATTAAACAGTTACCCAATGCATAAGCATTGGGTAACATTTATATAGTATGCTGTCAAAAATTATTTTTTAATTTTAATTGACTTTTTAACCCATGCACTTGATTTGTATCCACTTGCAATTGCACGAACCTTAAATGTGTATTTCTTACCCTTTTTAAGTTTCTTAACTGTTAATGTATTCTTCTTTGCGCTATATGTCTTGCTTCCAACCTTAATCTGGTACTTCTTAGCCTTTGAAACCTTCTTCCATGAAAGCTTAACAGTTCCTTTTTTCTTGTTTACAGCCTTAAGACCTTTAACCTTTGCAAGTGTTTTTACAGTAGGCTTTGTTGTTGGCTTAACTGTAGGTTTTACTGTTGGTTTCTCAGTTGGCTTAACTGTTGGTTTCTCAGTTGGCTTAACTGTAGGTTTTTCTGTTGGAATTTCCGGTGCCTTTTCATAATCCGGATCAACACCTAAATCTTCAAAAGTGATATCTGAGAATGTAACTGTACCTGTCCAGTTTGCTTCTTTAGCCTTTACGTTTTCATTTACAACCGGGAAAGCTCCTAATGAAATAACCATCTGTAAAGATGTTGTTGCCTGGCTCTTAAATTCGGTGTATGTAAATGTCTTTTCATCAGTTCCAAGTTCTGCTTCTGTTTCACCAAACATATAGTCACCTGAACCTGTATTAAATGCAAGGTTAAAATACTTAGTTGATGTAGCTTTTGCCTTAAATGAAATATTATAAATATGACCCTCTGTAAGTTTGATATTATCCATTGTCATTCTAAGTGACCATGGATTGTTTAAACCATTACCATAGTCTGCCTGCCAACCATTGCTCTTGATATTAGCTGCAAAACCATTTGCAACCACGCCTGAATCAGTTATTCCTCCAACAACTTCACCATTGGCATTTGTTGTTGCTGAATTGAAATTTGTAACTGTTGTATTAGCTGAATCAGTAAAAGTAATTGAATTATATGCTGACTCCTCATAATCACCCCAAGCATGTGGTGCAGTTCCTGACTGATATACCTGCCATGATGATAACTGTCCATCCTCTGCCTTTACTGTTGTCTTATTAACATCAGCTCCTACAAATAAAGCTGCAACCAATGCAACTGACATTGTTCCTGCTAACGCTTTCTTGAAAATATTTCTCATTTTCATTTCCTCCTTTAAATATTTCTCCTTTTTTGAAAACGCCTAATTTTCAGTTACCTGTATTGTAACATTTTTTATAAAGATAATCAATATAAAAATGTTTCAATTACGCACTTTTCACAAATAAAAATACTTTTATCCATTTCAAATGTGATTTTTTTCACATATTTTATTTATAACCACTACCATATATTGGTATAATTATCACAATTCAGTTTTTCATACCTTATATACATAAAATCATTTTTACATCTTTTCCTGAATATCTTATATTTTAACCGTCAGATTTTTTCTTTTAAGTCAAAAAAATATACTGTTGTGGATTGCTCCTTACCGGAACTAAACACAACAGTATATTTTTAATCATCAATATATTCTAACTTACTTACCGAAACTTCATAGGCTACATGCTTTTCAGTCTCTTCCTCACTAATCTTCTTTACATATTCCCTGCTCTGAACTCTTCCCCAGATTTGAATATGTCCTCCCACTTCAAAGTTAGATGCATATCTCGCATTTCTCCCCCATGCAATACAAGGTATATAATCTGACTTTCCATATGGGCGATTTACAGCAATAAGCAAATCAGCAATTTCCCTTCCTAATGGCGTTTTTCTGTAAATTGGTGCCTTACAGATATATCCATCCAAAAAGATTTGATTAGTTTTTCCTGACTCAAGATTCTCTTCTACCTCTTCCCATTCTCTTACGAATATGGAAAGAACCAGCTTGTTCTTTGTCCCCTCGTGCCTGTTATAGGATCTAAACTGACCTGAAACCTCTACCAGTCTGCCCTGGTAGTCTTCGTTAATATCTACCAGTCTCTCAGATACCATTAACGGAATTACATCTGTTAAATCACTTAGTCGGTCTACAGACACATCAACTATGTAAAATCCCTCTCCAAAAACTTCATGGCTAAATCTGAATTCTGATACGATTTCTCCTATAATACTCACTCTGTTGTTCTCAATAACTTTGTCAATCATTGTATTTCCCCCTTACCACACTTTGGTGTATTATTTTTTTATCAATATTATTATACACTATTTTTTCCTAAAAATGTAAAAAATCGTTCGACTTCTTCCGACTTATAATAGTCTTTATATCAAATGCCTAATTTTTTGGTATTATAACGTAAAAAGGACCGTCATGCAACGATCCTTTTCATATACTGTAAACAGTATTATATTATTTTTTAACCTTAACTGTTTTCTTTGCACTATATGCACCTGCAACACCTGATGATTTTGCAACTGCTGCTACCTGTACACTTACTTTCTTTCCAGCCTTAGCTTTAACTGTAACTGTTGTTTTTTTAGTTGTAGTTACCTTTCTTCCAACTTTCACTTTGTATTTGGAAGCTCCTGCAGCCTTTGCAAACTTAACGGTAACTTTGCCCTTCTTTGTTGACTTAACTGACTTAATCTTTGGCTGCTGAACTAATGTAAACTTAGATACAGTAATTAACGTTGATGATGAGTAATCTCCATTAGCATCAACTGCAAGTCCGTCTGCCGGTTCCTGCTTAAACTGTTTTCTAAATACCTGATATCTTGTAGCGGCATCTCCGTCTTCTGATACGCCTTCTCTGTCACCGATATCTCCACCAAGTCCAAAATAAACTGAGTTTGCATTAGCTTTTGCCTTAAATGTCTTGTTTACCTTAACTGTCTTGTTAGCAGGAATCTTTACCCATGTTGAGTATGCTAATGTATCACCTGTAGCAACCTTAACATATGCAAACTTTGTGATATTTGTTGCCTTAATTGTAAATGAAAGTGTGTATGTCTGTCCCTTCTTTACATTAATGTTTTTAGCATTTCCGCTTTTAGCTCCATCAATGTAAACCTGAGCTCCCCAAACACCCATCCAGCCTACAGAATCAATAGCTGCTGTAAAGCCTGATGCCTTGTTTGATGTTAACTTTCCTTCTGCTCCTTCGTACCATCCTTCTGTAGCAACAAAGTAGCTGCCCCAAGTTGCTGCAAAACATGTAGTTCCCATAGCAATTACAAGTGTAAGTGCAAGAACTGATGCTGCAAATTTCTTTGCCAATCTTTTCATGATTGTTCCTCCTTTAAGATATAAAATTTTAATACAATTTGGGAAATATCCGCTCTCCCATATCAAACCGTATTAGATTTTGTGTTCTAACCGACGCCCCTTTTGTTTTATTCTATAACATTTATAGGGGTTCCTGCAAGCCATTTTTGCAAATTTTCTGAAACGATTTTAATAAGTCGCGTTCTTGTCTCCAACGGAGCCCATGCAGCATGAGGAGTGATTATAATGTTTTTGGCATTAAGTAACTGACAATTAGGCGCCATCGGTTCTTTTGATACCACATCTAATGCCGCTCCACATATAACATCATGGTTAAGGGCATAGACTAAATCATCCTCATCCACCACACCTCCACGGGATGTGTTAATGAACAAACTGTCACGCTTCATTTTGCAAAAGAATTCTTTGTTGCACATTTTTTCCGAATCCCTGTTTAATGGGCAGTGCATTGTAACAATGTCTGACTTCTTAAGAATTGTATCAACCTGTGCATATTCTGCAAATGACTCATTTTTTAGTATTGTGCCCTCATTTTTTAGTGCACTTCGACTGTAGGCAAGCACATTCATGCCAAAGGCATTTGCAATTTGAGCCACCTTCTTTCCAATAGAGCCATATCCTATTATGCCTATAGTTTTTCCACTTAATTCCTTCATTTCCATAAACGGGGAAAATTTGTCGGTTTTTATCCATCCGCCTTCTTGTACAAAATAATTATACCTTGAAATCTTGTTGTAAAAATGAAGAATAAATGCAAAAACATGTTGTGCCACCGCCTCTGTGGAATAGCTTCCTGCGTTACATACCGTTATTCCCTTTTTACGGGTGTACTCTAAATCCACGTTATTATATCCCGTTGCAAATAACCCAATATACTTAAGTTTAGTTGCTTTACACAGCGTCTTTTCAAATAATGGTGTCTTATTACATAATACAACATCTGCCTCACTTATCCGTTCAACTATCTGATTTTCCCCTGTGCTTCCATATATTTTAACATTTCCATATTGATCAAATGCTGAAAAATCTATATCATTATTTAAAGATAATGTTTCTGCATCTAATATTACTATGTTCAAAATTCAGCCTCCGTAAATAGTCTTTTTTATTTTTTTATACTTACTTTCTTAGCCTTAGACCAACTTCCGTATGTTTTTCCGTTAACTCCTCTTATTCTGAAGTAATATTTTTTCTTTTTAGTAAGTTTCTTCACTGTATAAGTAACTTTTTTAGTTGTAACTGTCTTAGTCTTATACTTCTTTGCTGTTCTAAACTTCTTATCTAAAGAATACTGTACCTGATATTTCTTTGCATTCTTAGCACTTTTCCATATTAACTTTACAGAAAGTTTCTTAACGTTAGTTGCTTTTTTTACTGAAACCTTTGCAGGTTTTGCCTTTTTTTTCGGCGCTGACGTCGTAGCAGGCTGTGTTGTTACATTTTTCTTTGTAGTAGGTTCCTGCGTAGTAGTTTCCTCTTTTTCCACATACTTATTAGTTATAACTGATAACTGATAGCCCTCAGGATTTCCCAAACTTGCGTACAACTCTCCTAACTGGGTAATTGCACCTGTTTCATAATCAAATAATGCTGAAGCTCCACTGTATGCTGCTCCGTCTATTTCATTGGCACTGTTAATATTATAAGGGAACCATGAATAACGTTCAACATATGGACGTTCTTCTAATCCTTCCACAATTTCCTTCATGAAATTCTCCACATTTTTTCTTGCCGTTGGATTCTGATAACTATTGTTAGTAAGTACCGGATGCTGTCCCCATACTGAAACCTCAGTCAGCCAGATTGGCCTGTTATATCTTTTATACAATTCATCAATTTTGTTAAGTAATACCTGAGCCTGTCCTTTTTCAGGAAAGGCTGTGTAAAAATGCATAGGTATTGCATCGCATCTTAAATTCTCGTCCTCATCTACCTTTTTAACAAATGCATCTAACCACTCTGTACTTGATGCTACAGCCGGAGCTACCGTTCTACGACCTGTAGCTGTAATGTCTTTCCACAGTTCTACAGCTTCATCCACCGTAAGATTAGACTGTTCAGGATGATCCGGCTCATTAAATCCAAGTATATATTTATCCTTTGATGTAATGTCAGGAATCTGCTCCATTACATCCTTACCCCATATCATAGGTGCAACAGGAATTTCGCTAAAATTATCAACTACGGAATTAAACTGTGTTGGTGCCCAGTTATAATACCATGCGCAGTTCATATCACTTAATTTAACTGTTGAACTCATATCAGCACCAAGGGCAACACCTTTTTTGGAAACGTAAAAAGTTACTTCATCACTTTTAACCTCTGTTCCATCGTCCATTGTAGCTACAACATATGCCGTATGGGCAGATACCTGTGTAGTGTATACTTCACACTTTGCTTCCTTAGAAAGCCCTTTGGCATCAAATGTCATCACAGCCTTAGTTCCGTCAACTAAATCACATTCATTTTTTCCATCAAAATAAACCTGATAACCTGACGCATTTTCTAATGTTCCATCGAATTTTATATCAATGTAACCTGCTCCCACAAGTTTTCCCTGTACCGGAGCTGTTATGGCATTCTTCTGCCAATCACTTTTTTCATCTGCCTTTGTCAAATTAGTTGAACTGACAGATATTAACGACACCATCATTGCCATCGTTAATAAAATACTAATAATTCTTTTCACTTTCGTGTCCTCCTTCAAAAAATTATCTAAAGTCATTATAAAAAAACGAGACCATGAATGCAAGCACTCATTGGTCTCGTTTTTTTATTTAAGGTATCTTTTTATACTCTCTTTGAGTATTCACCTGTTCGTGTATCAATAACAATTGTTTCGCCCTGTTCAACAAATAAAGGAACATATACTGTAGCTCCTGTTTCAACTACTGCCGGCTTTGTAGCATTAGTAGCTGTATTTCCCTTGAAGCCAGGTTCTGTCTCTGTAATCTGTAATTCAACTGTAATAGGTGGTTCGATGGCAAATACATCGCCTTTGCATGAACAAATCTTTACTGTTTCATTTTCCTTTACAAATTTCAAAGAATCTCCAACTTTTTCTGAACCGATGGCAATCTGGTCATATGTTTCTCCATCCATGAAGTAATATAAATCACCATCATTGTATAAGTACTGCATATCCTTTCTGTCGATATGAGCATTTTCAAATTTTTCAGTTGGTCTGAATGTTGTTTCTACAACACCGCCACTCTTAATATCTTTTAACTTTGTTCTAACGAACGCTGCGCCTTTTCCCGGTTTTACATGCTGAAATTCGATAATCTGACAAATCTTTCCATCGTATTCAATTGTAATACCGTTCTTGAAATCGCCTGCTGTTACCATAATATTTCCTCCTAAAAGTTCGTCTGTGATTGCTCACGTTATTCCTATTATATGATATATCCTAATATATTTCAACCTTTTTCTTCCAGCTTACAAAGCATGTCGTAGCAGGTTAAAATTCTGTCGTTACTATCCACATTAACCTTTATATCCGCTACTGACTGATACCTTGGTTCTCTCTTCTCCATAAGACTTTTTACATGGCTAAGACTCATGTCATTGTTAAGTATCGGTCTGTGGGTATGATCCTTTACCCTGTCAAATATTGTTTCCGGTGTAGCTGTAAGAAGTACAATAGTTCCGCTGTTTTTTAGTATGTCCACATTTTCATCTTTTAACACGGCACCGCCGCCACAGGAAATTATCTGATTTTTGTTATTTGCAATTTCCCTAAGGCTTTCTGTTTCTAAGTTTCTGAAATATTCCTCACCGTATTTTTCAAAAATTTCACTTATGGACATTTTTGCCTTTTCTACTATATACGCATCCACGTCAATTTCCTTAAGTCCCGTTATTTTTGATAATGCAGAAGAAACTGTGGTCTTTCCTGTTCCCATAAATCCTATTATGGCTATGTTTCCCTGCAAAGGGCAATGTTTGTTTTCCTGTAAGAGCTTTCTCACAACCTTAATACCAGGCTGTCCCGGTGCTGAAGCACTTACTCCTGCTGCAAAGGTAACTGAAGTTTTTGTGATTTTAGGTATAACCCTTGTTACGGCTCCTAATTCACCCATAGACATTGTAATAATTGGTGCCTTTATTTTTTCATCTGTCTCCTTTGATGCTTCAATTAACACTTCGACGTCTTTTTTATCCCTTGGCATAACTGCTAATTTACAAACATCTGCCCCTGATTTTTCTATGGTGCTTAATATTTTCACCATTTCTTCCTTGTCCGGAGTTTTGTCAAAATGATGATTAGAACCTATAACATTCATTCCCTTTTCATGAAGGCCATTAATCAATTCATTAGCCTTATCATCCTTAAATACTTCCACGTCCACAAATTCTACATTAAATTCTTTGCCTTTTTCTGCAATAAATAAGCACAAATCACAATATTCATTCCAACCTATCTTTTTATTTCCACCTTCTGAATCTGTTCTTATTGTAAATATAACAGGAATATTTTCATTAACGTCTTTCATTTGTTTTAGGACATTCAGGTATCCTTCATTGTTATCGGTTTCAAAAAAATCTCCCCGCCACTCTATTATATCCGGTTCCATTTCTACGACACTTTTTAACTGCTGTAATACTTCTTCCGTAGTTTTTCCCATAACCGGAACACAAACTCTTGCCTGATTATTTGACAAAGTTATTTTCCCGAAATTCTTTTCCTTCATTTGTAACCTCCACGCTGACAATAAATAGAGTATAGTTTAGCCTTTAAATTTAGTCAATGCAAAGGTTTACATTTTTTTCCTGACACTTTATACTTAATAAGGATTTTATTTGAAAGGTGGTATTTTCATATGGGATATATCAATGAAATTACAGGACATACAAGACTCACCGGACTTTTGGGAAGTCCCGTGGCACATAGCAAATCCCCTTTAATGCATAACGAAGCATTCAGACTTTTAAGACTTGACTATGTATATCTTTGTTTTGATGTTAAGGAAGACAGCTTAAAAACAGCTTTTGAAGGATTAAAAAAATTAAATGTTGCAGGCTTTAACTGTACAATGCCTGACAAAACCGCAATCTGTGAGTTATTAGATGATTTATCTCCTGCTGCTAAAATGATTGGTGCCGTAAACACCGTTGTAAATGAAAATGGCAGATACATAGGTCATAACACTGACGGCATCGGTTACATGCAGTCAGTAAAGGATGCAGGTTTTGATATTAAGGGCGAAACCATGACTCTTCTTGGTGCCGGTGGTGCAGCATCTTCCATCTTTGTTCAGGCAGCATTAGATGGTGTTAAAAAAATCAACCTTTTCAGTATTAAGGACAGGTTCTGGGAAAAAGCAGAAAAAATGGTTGATATGGTTAATTCCAACACAGATTGTGATGCAAAGCTTATTGAGTTAGGCAATGACGATATATTAAACGAAGCTATCTCAAACAGTAAGATTTTAACCAATGCCACATCTGTTGGCATGGCACCAAATACTGATAATTGTATAGTAAAGGATTTTTCAGTTTTTAATGAAAACCTTATTGTTTCAGATGTAATATATAATCCAATGGAAACTAAGCTTTTAAAAATTGCCAAAGAACATGGATGTCCTACCTTTAACGGCATATATATGCTGTTATATCAGGGAGCTGAAGCTTTTAAGTTATTTACGGGAAAAGATATGCCTGTGGAAGAGATTAAAAAGAAATATTTTTCATAAAATCGAGTAGGCTGACTCCTACCCGATTTTAGCTAGCGGACATCTCAAAGCATAGCTTTTCGATGTTCTTACGCCCGGCAAATAATATTTCGTGCGAGCACGATATTGCTTGCCGGGCTTTTGCTACAAAAAAGTGCGTAGGTTCATTACTTACGCACTTTTCTTTTCCATAACCAGAGAATTAATTTTTCCGGTATTCTTTTTAAAATAATCTGTATTTCCTCTTTTTTGTCAATTTGCTTTAACATTACAGTTTCTATGCCTGTTCTGTTTGCCCCCCAGATATCCGTAAAAATCTGGTCGCCAATAAACAATGTGGATTCTTTATCAGTATTCATAAGCTCCATTGCCTTTTTATAGCTTTCCCTTGAAGGCTTATGAGCATCATATATGAATTTTGAATTAACTGCCTTTGCAAAAGGTTCAACTCTTAGTTTCCTATTATTTGAAATAAGACATGTATCTATTCCCATTCCATGTATTTTTTCAAAAACCTTAATTATATGTTCATCTGCCGGTGCTCCGTGAGGCACCAGTGTATTGTCTATGTCCGATACTATTCCACGAATACCTTTTTTGTAGTACATTTCAAAATCAATGTCATCAATGGAATCAAGGTATGTATCCGGGTATAATTTATTTAGCATTTAAATCTCCTTAGGGTTAAAATGTTAAAACATAATTATTTAAGTAATTTTGCCAGTTCCTCCATAAATGTGTTTACATCCTTAAATTCACGATATACCGATGCAAAACGCACATATGCCACCTGGTCTAATTTCTTTAATCTGTCCATTACCAGTTCTCCGATAACCGCACTGGAAACTTCCTTCTGTTCCATGTTAAATACGGCATTTTCAACATCTTCCACTGCTGAAACAATCTGTTCATAGGAAACCGGTCTTTTATGGCATGACCTTAAAATTCCTGCCTCAATTTTGCTTCTGTCATAGGGTTCACGTATATTATCTTTTTTTATAACAATAAGGGGAATGGATTCTACCTTTTCGTACGTGGTAAATCTCTTCTTACATACTTCACACTGACGTCTTCTTCTAATGGCATTATTCTCTTCTGCCGGTCTTGAATCAATAACTTTTGTATTTTCTTCTCCACAATATGGACACTTCATAGTTGTTCCTCCGGTTCTTTTTTACCACATAATTATAGATAATATTCCCTGTAAGGTCAAGGGTTTAGAATCCAGGCTTTTCACTGATTATGAGTATTTATTACCTCTAAAACATCTTTATTTTATGTTTAACCTCCGCCTCATCTACCTTTACCAATATAATATCAGGTCCCACCTGGGTAATACACTTAAAAGGGATTACATACTCGTAATCACTACATACTAATCCACACCATTTACTTGGTCCTGGCACAATAATTGCCTCAATACATCCTGTGCAAATATCAAATGCTATATCATCTGCACATCCTAATATTTTGCAATTGCAACAGTTTATAACCTCTTTCCTTTTTAAATCCTCTATTCTCATTTAAAGCCTTTTTTATTATCTTATGCAGTATCCCTGTTTTGTCTATCAATTTGTGGTGGGACATTCTCTTATTTCATGTAATTTTTCATACTTTTTAATGCGTTTTTTTCCAATCTGCTTACCTGTGCCTGGGAAATACCGATTTCATCTGCAATTTCCATCTGAGTTTTTCCGTTAAAAAAACGCATATCGATTATTTTTCTCTCCCTGTCTGACAAACCGTTTAAAGCCTCATTTAGTACAATGTTTTCCACCCATTTTTCTTCTTTATTCTTTTTGTCACTAATCTGATCCATTACATAAAGGGTGTCTCCCCCCTGGTCATAAACCGGGTCGTACAAAGAAACAGGACTTTGAATGGCATCAAGGGCATAAATAATTTCCTCCGGTGTTGCTCCAATGTGCTTTGCAATTTCCTCAATGGTAGGCTCAGTATTAGTTTCCTTTATTATGCTTTCCTTGCAATATATTGCCTTATAGGCAATGTCCTTTATGGAACGGCTTACCCTTATGGATGCATTATCCCTTAAAAATCTTTTAAGCTCCCCTGAAATCATTGGCACTGCATATGTGGAAAATTTAACATTTAAGGTATCGTCAAAATTATCCACAGCCTTAATCAGTCCGATGCATCCGATTTGGAACAAATCGTCCACATTTTCACTGCTGTTGGAAAACCGCTGCAAAATACTAAGTACCAGTCGCAGATTTCCCTGAATAAATTCTTCTCTTGCCTCCATGTTGCCTTTTTTTATTTCCTGAAACAGTTCTTTTTTTCTTTTTTCACTTAAAAGCGGCAACTTAGATGTGTTTACACCACATATTTCAACTTTAAAAAGAGCCATAAAAATCCCCCTGCAAAATATCTTTCATAGATATAATTTGCCCAATTTATGGCTCCCTATTCTTAATTATTATATTTATTCAAATTTTACTATTTCCCTTTTTAACCTTTTAATTATTTTCTTTTCTAATCTTGAAATATATGACTGGGATATTCCAAGGCTGTCTGCCACCTCCTTTTGCGTCATTTCCTCCCCATCAACGTTGTTTAATCCGTAACGCATTTCCACAATTACCTTCTCTCTGGTATTTAGTTTTTCTATAGCCTTATATAAAAGCCTTTTCTCCACCTCATTTTCAATTCCTCTTGAAATAACATCTTCATCGGTTCCTAATATATCGGAAAGTAATAATTCATTTCCGTCCCAATCCACATTCAGCGGTTCATCTATAGAAACCTCCAGCTTAGTTTTATTGTTTTTTCTTAAATACATTAATATTTCATTTTCAATACATCTTGACGCATATGTAGCCAGCTTTATGTTCTTAGTTGGATTAAAGGTGTTAATTCCCTTTATCAGTCCGATGGTTCCTATGGATATTAAATCCTCCACTCCCACACCTGTATTATCGAATTTCTTTGCAATATATACAACTAACCGCAAATTATGTTCAATAAGCTTAGAACGTGCCTCCATGTTTTCCTCTTCAATTAAGCTTTTTATACACTGATATTCCTCTTTGGCACTAAGAGGCGGTGGCAGCACTTCATTTCCTCCTATGTAATGTAAATCCCCCTCTTTTTTTATTATTATTCCACTAAAAAATGGCAATTTATTAATATTTACAAAGGTTTTTATTGTTTCTAAAAGCATTGTATTCTCCTTATTTATTTAATATATCCGGGTTCAAAATCATTTCATACTTATTATTTTGGCTTAATTTTCCTTTATATATTCCTATTATTGCCTTTTCCGTGGTAATGTCATTGACTACAAGTTTATCTACCACAAAAGCTTTCATCAGTCCGTGGGATTTTCCAACAGTATTATAGGGTACAAAAATATATTTCATATTCTCCATATCGGCTTCTGCCAGTTTATCCTCCTCAATAATTGATACCGGCTTTTTTGTGACAGGTTCTATAAGGCTGTTTCCCGTGTCCCGCAATGCTATCGCCGAGATTTTAGTGTCATTAATAAACAGGTAAGCCGTATAAATATTCCCTACTCTTTTTATATAGTTCAAAATTTTTTCCCTTCCATACTTCACAATAACGCATACCATTATTCCCACAAGCAATATAATAAAAATATTTGTTTTTCCATAATATGTATTTTGAGCTCCCTGCACTATATTTTTATTTTCCAAATTAAAATACAGAAGGTTAAGAAGTCCGTTAAGTAGAAATGTTATGGAATATAAAATTGCAATATTTCTTAAATTAGCCTTTAAATTGTCCCCACCAAATGCAATTACAATAAGAACTTCTGCCATAATCATATATGTTAAAAAGTATGTTATCCCCCCTTCCAACTTTAACATTAATACAATTGTTGCATATATTCCTCCGATTATGGCAGAAATAACGGTTCTTGCAATATGTTTCTTTGTTTTAATTATTATTCCTAATATAAGCAAAACTAAGAAATCCATTAGGAAATTAAATCCAAAATAAACATCTAAGTATATAGTTTGTGTCATCTTTGTCCCCTTTTAAGTTAATTATACCCATATGTTTTTTAAAAGTCTGTCGAAGTGTGCACCGGTTGAAAATTTAATCATATATATATTCCATTGGTTAAGCTTTTTTCTTAAATACATGCCTATAAATAAAACACATAGTCACCTGTGCAAGTTAATATGTATTAAGCACAAAAAAGGACACCCGATACATTACACTCGTTAATGTACCGGATGCCCCGATTCAAATACCTTTTCCTCTAAAATATTATCAAATAAAACTACTTAATAAACTACCTCTCCCTCCAAACTGGGGATAAATCCGTTTCTCTTCAAATGACTTCCTTGTCATTCTCCCACTTCTACTATCATTCTATTCACTTCTTCGTATTCTTTATCCGTAAGACCTTCCTACATCCTAATTACTTATATGCCTTCTTTAAAATATTTATTTTAATGTTCCAGGCTTCCCATCCGTAGCATCTTACCTTTTGTTATCAGCTGTTTCCGATACAACCTTTAACTTCTACGAAGCATTCTCTAAATTTATATGACAATATTTTTAGAAGATTTTCTGTATTTAGTTTTCTTGTTTGTAGTTACAATTTACTATATTTTTTTGATTTTGTAAAGTATTTTTGTGCATTTTATTCAATTTTTGTCGATTTCGACAATACAGAATAGTTTTAAACAATTTTATGAAACGTTTTTTTGTCGTTTTGCACAGAAGAAAAAATATATGCCAAATGTATTTAATTTACTTTGATTGTTCTTTCTTTGCTAATTCATTATCAATGTATTCTTTCACAAAATTATCATTTTGATAATTAATAATCATAAGTCCCTGTTCATCGATAAATGCAAGTTTTTCCTTATCCTTGTCCATATATGTAATATATAATGTTGTTTTTAACAAATCCATAGATGAAACTTTTTCTTTATAATCTAAAGTATACTCAAAAGAAACTTTGTCTCCTTTTTTCACCGATATACCATCAGAAAAATCAGTCTTATTTCCGTTGACTTTTACTGCCAAATTATTAATTGAAACAAAGTCAAGACAATTAAATTCACTTATTGTGCAATCATTTTGAATTTCTAAAGTAATTATCTGAACATCATTCTTTGGAATATTTTGAAACAAAAAAGTTTTTTCACAATCATATACAAAATCTCTTTTTTTAGTATTATATTTTTCGCCCCAATAACCTTCCGTGTTAGCAAAATGCATTTTTGAAATATTATATTTTATATTCTGATTATTAACATTAATGTTTACAGAGTCTACTGAAAAATCTGCTTTTACATCATTATCCACTTTTACCTTTAAATTTGCGAAATAATAATACCAGCCATTATATTTTTCTCCGCCTGACAATTTTTCATATTTTATGTCATAGCTACCCTCTCCTGATATATTGTAATCTTCTATTTCAAATGAAGTAATTTTTTGATTAGAGATAATAGGTAATTCATATGCTAAATAATTTCCATTTACCATAAGAGTGTTATTTTTTACAATATCACCACCATACACCTGCAATTCTTCCTTTTCGCTGTTGCATCCACTTAAGCCTAATAACGCTAAAATAATGCAAACAACAATCAGTTTTCTCTTAAAGATTTGTTTCATTTTCACCTGCTCCTATCAATTATTCCTGTATAAGTTTTGATACTTATAAATCTTTCATTTTCACCGGAAAATACATTGCGTATCCCGGTTGACCAACTACTGTATTATAAGCAAAAACAAATGGTTTGTAAATCCTAAACTAATAAAAAAACACGATTGCCAACAATAATTTGCAACCGTGTTAGAAGACTATAACCCCAAATAGATAATCTTAAATTTCCATAAAACGTTATCCTTTTATCTTTGATTTACTTTTCCATTCCCGATACTTTTTTCTCAACATCCCCACAACATAAATAATTAATGTCGTAACTATTATAATAAAAAATAATATCCTTGTTTCCTTGTCGTACTCCAAACTCAATATAGATAAATACACGGTTATCCAATGATTAACCTCCGGATCTGGATGAACTACATATGAAGTACCAAAAAATGCACCTATAATTAAATGTACTCCAAATAAAATAATCATAAATTGCAGTACACCTGTTTTTTGACTTTTTTTGCGATAATAACAGCTAGTACAACTGCTATTATTATTGCAACACAAAACACATTTTCCTCTTGTGAAACTGGATCAAAGTATTCACAAACCCAACTCATTTCTTCTGCAGTCTCCACTCGTGAATACAGTATGTCAGAAACATAATATAAAATTCCTATTACCATCATATATATACAGTTAAAAATACATATAAATGCTACCGAAAACATACCGTCATTCTTAAAATACCTATCCACTGCCACGAAACCTACGCTTAGTATTAATGCCCCTGCTATCATTACAAATATGTTTTCAATTAAAATGAACCCTGCCAGCGAACCAAATATCCCACCATTATAAACCGAGCACACTTTTTGGACTGTTTTAGGAGACATTTTACATGACTTAACCAACAAAAACCCCCCAAAAAAAACAAAAGAAGTTTAAACGGCATCATAATTGTTCTATCATACATAATTGTTAAAATACGACTAACACTCCTCATATTAACCTCCCCTAAAAATTAATGTTGTAACATTTGCAATGATTTTTATTGTTATATGACTTGCCCATTTGTAGAATATCGTACCCGTTATATGTATACTTTTTGTATCCTGCGTTCGCTAATCCATTTTCTTAAATACACGCCTATAAACCAAAAAGAACACACAGCCTCTTGTGCAAGCTTTGATGTTTTTAACGACGGATTTCTTATTGATTTTCGTATTTATGTTTTTCATT